>Ga0209588_1000014_pt1 | contig 133062 bp, 127 predicted proteins | sample Rivendell_Oct201_10_FD_188351 | JGI IMG/M metagenome (GOLD analysis project Ga0209588, IMG submission 188351) | Vadose zone soil microbial communities from the Eel River Critical Zone Observatory, Northern California, USA -... | ecosystem: Host-associated > Plants > Roots > Rhizosphere > Soil ...
AACGCCCGCGTCGTCGATGGAGCCACGCTCGCTCGGATCGGCGACAGCGGATACGCGAACGGGCATCGGGCGCGGCAGATTCGCGACGGCCTGCTCGCGCTTGAGCGAGCGACGCCCCAAGACATGATGCGAATCCAGCTCGATGATCGAGCCCTCTTCTTCACGCGCTGGCGCAAGGTGCTGCTCGACGCACTCACGGATCAGGCGATTGCGAATCATCCTGCTCGTCGCGAATTGAAATCACACGTCCAAAACTGGGGCGGACGAGCGTCGATTGATAGCGTCGGCTATCGGGCGGTGCGAACGTTTCATTCGCTCCTCGAGCGGCAAGTCTTCGGAGCGCTGACCGCCCGATGCCTGGCCGCCGACCCGCGATTTGATTTCTTCTTCGCCGCTCGCCAACGAGAAGGGCCATTGTGGAAGCTGATTGCCGAACGACCGATTCACCTGCTTTCGCCGAAGTTCAAAAGCTGGGATGAGCAGATCCTGGTCGCGGTGGATGCGATGTTGCTCTCGCTGGCTACCGATGGATCGGAGCTGGCCAAGCGGACGTGGGGTGAGCGAAATCGAAGCCGGATTCAGCATCCTTTCAGCCATGCCATGCCTGTCTTGCAACGCTTTTTAGACATGCCCTCCGAGCCGCTCCCAGGAGATGTCCACATGCCCCGCGTTCAAGCACCGGATCAGGGCGCTTCCGAGCGGCTGGTGGTTTCTCCGGGCGACGAAGAGAATGGCTTCTTTCACATGCCCGGCGGTCAGAGCGGGCATCCCCTCTCGCCCTACTACATCGCGGGGCACAGCGCGTGGGCACACGGCGAACAGACGCCCTTCATTTCAAAGCAGATTGCGCATCGCCTCACACTTAACCCCGGCATGTCGCATTAAGGCGATAAGAACTAAACGGTCAAGGAGGCTTGGTGCGGCGACTATTTCTGGTGGTTCTGGGCAGTGGTTTTGGCGGCGGTGCTCGTTACGTGCTCGGAGGTTGGTTCATCCACAATCTCGGCGTCGCTTTTCCGTTTGGGACGGTCTCAATCAATGCGATCGGTTCATTTTTGATCGGGCTGATCATGCATCTGCGCCTAAACACCACCTTGATCAGTAGCGACCTGCGCCTGACACTTACCACCGGAGTTTTGGGCGGATTCACGACATACTCGACCTTCAATTACGAAACGATTTCGCTCTTTCAGCAGGGAGCGACGCTTCTCGGGGTCCTAAATCTGTTGGTGACGGTAATCCTTTGCTTGATCGCAGGCGCTGCCGGGCTGCTGCTCGGACGTTGGTGGGTTCCGGTCTAAAACCAGGAGTCTGTATGCGGGTTCTCGATGGTGAGCAGGTTCTAACTCGAATCTTCGTGGGCGAATCCGATAAGTGGCACCACCAGCCACTCTCTGTCGCGCTGCTGGAACGATTGCGAAAAGAAGGATTCGCAGGCGCGACCGTACTCCATGGAGTTGCCGGCTTCGGAGCTCACAGTGTGCTGCATACCAGTCACATCTTGCGCCTCTCGCAAGACCTGCCGGTGCTGATTGAAATCGTAGATACGGAGGAGCACGTTCAGCGGCTGTTGCCAATATTGGATGAGATGGTCCACGAGGGAATGGTGACGATGGAGAAAGTGCGGGTGCTTCGCTATGCGCCCCGCCCTCGCGGAGCCGCTCCGGGCTAACCCTCGTCCAAAAAAGGATCAGTGGATGTGACGGTGATGGAGGTCGGGCACATGCGGGTGATCGTGAGTCAGCCGCACGTGGGCATGCCTGTGCGAGTGCGGCTCCGTCACCGGTCCCTCGTGAGAGTGCTGATGGTGCTCATCGTGAGCGTGCAGATGCTCATGCTCGATCGCCTCATGCGTGTGGAGGTGCCGATGGTGCTCGCGAACCAGTGCAGCAATGCCCACCACCATGAGAGCGCCAGCCACGAGCGTGACAGCGCTTGGGCGGTCGCCGAGAAGGGGAACCGCCACCAGCGCCCCGATGAACGGAGCGGTCGCGAAGATTGCACCCTGTCGTGCGGCTCCTAAGAGGCGCAGCGCATGCATATTGAGAACCAGGCTCACCCCATAGCTCACCATTCCCAACATCAGCGCCGCACCAACCAAAACCGGACTTGGAAATCGCGCGCCTGTGACAAGGGCAATCAGGAGAATGCAGCCACCGGCGCCGAATCCCTTCACCTGGACCACGGCGACCGGATCGCGAAGGCTCAGGCGCTGGCTCAGATTATTGTCAATCGCCCAGCTCAGGCAGGCGCCTGCAATGGCGAGCGCTCCAGACCAATCGCCGGCCAACGCTCCTGGTTGGTACGCCAAAAGTACTGCGCCGAAGAGGATCAGCACGGTGGCCGCTGCTTGGCTCTTGCCGAGGTGCTCACCGAAGAAAGCGACCGCAAGCAGGATGGTGAGTGGCGCCTCCAAGTTCAGCAGCAGCGAGCCCGCGAGACCTGACAAACGACCGAGCCCGATCAGCATCAAGACCGGTCCCAGGACTCCTCCGAATACCACCACCCCCAACAGCAGCCACCAATCCGCGCGGCGTAGGGGCGCCTCGCGCGATCGCCTGCCAGCACTTTGGCGAGCGAGCCGAAATAGGGTGAGCCCAAGCGCTGCGCCCAGGTACAGAAGGCCCGAGAGCGGCAACAAGCCCACCTGCGGCAGGAGAAGCTTCGCAACCGGCGCGCTGCATCCGAAAAGCGCAGCTGCGGCAATCCCGAAGAATGCTCCTCGACGATGCTCCACACCCTCACTCATTTCCTCAATTCCCATCACTTTGTGCACGATAACAAAAGCCCGCATTTGATACGCGGCAGCCGCCGAGCGCGGTTATTCCTGCCTGGTTTCGGCGCGAGTGCTCCGCGGAATGATCGGCAGGACGATCTGCGTCGGGTGTTCGCCGTCGTGGTAAATGCTGTTTTCGGCGACTGCCCACCGTCGCTGCTGACCCAATGGCTCTCCGGTGTTCGGGTTCACATCGAAGCGCGGAAAATTGCTGCTCGAGATGTCCAGCCGAATCCGATGGCCGCGTTTGAAAACCAGCGAGGTCGGATACATCTCGATCGTGAATTGATACACCTTGCCCGGCTTCATCAAGGTTGCGCGCTCCAGCGAGTCGCGATACCGGGCGCGCACGATGCTGTCGCCTACGTTCAGCTGAACCCCTCCCGGGAAATCGGCGTTCGGTGGATACACGTCGACCAACTTCGCAGTGAAGTCGGTATCCGGCGCGCTAGAGGCCGCCCAGAGCTTGACCACCAGCCGCCCGGTCACCTCGATGTCCTGCTCGAGTGGGGGAGTCTGAAAAACCAGCACGTCGCCGCGCGCCGAAAGCGGCCGGGTGTCCTCGCAGGTCCAGATCTCCGTCCGGCAGCGCTGATCCATCGCGCCCAGGTCCAGCAGCTTACCGTGCGAGGAAATGTTTCCGCCGAGCGTCGGAACCGGATGGCGTGGATCGAACGCATAGCTGGTTGGCGACGAACGGGTCGGCTTTGCGGTTGAAAGAGTCCCGTCCTGGTGAACGTAATAGGGGTATTCACCGCCCGCTCGAGCGGCCATTCGCGCTCATCCCTCCACTCGCCCCCGACGAAGATCCGTCCCTCTGGCGTCTTGTGAGCATCGCCTCCGCCCATCACGAAAATGCGTACCGGTGGCTCGCGATCGATGCCGTTATTTACGCCCTTGAGCCATCGCTCAAACCAACGAAGCCGAAGCGCGTCGAAGTCGATTGCGGCATTGGGACCGAACTCCGCTTCGCCGGCGTAGCTGTAGGTCTGTCCCCCGTGGCGCCAGGGTCCGACGATCAGCCGCTGCAGGCTCTTCTTCGCGCGCGACAGTTCAACGTAGTTGAGGTTGGCAACCTGGGTTCCCCACGAATCATACCAACCGGTGACGTGGTACACCGGGATGTCCTTGTACTGAGAGACGTGGTCGACCACGCTGGCTCCCATGTTCTTCCAGTATTCGTCGTAGTCTCCATGTCGCATCGCCTCGATCAACCATCGCTCGTAATCGGGAGCAAAGCGCAGAGGAGTCGTGCTCGGCCACAGCGGCAATCCCCTCGCGTATTCTCGAACATGGTCTCTCAGCTCCTCGAGCGCTGGCGCCGCTTTCGGATCGCTCGCCACGCGCACTGCCGAAGCTTTGGCGTTCGAGCCTGCGCTATTGGGATTGCCAAGGGTGAAAATCCAATTCAGCCATCGCAGCTCGAAGGCACCGTTGTGTCGGATTCCGTATCGGCCGTAGTTGGACATTGCGTCCACTGGAATCATCGCTTTGAGGTGGGGAGCATTGGCGATTGCCAGCGCGTGCTGAGTCCCACCCGGGTAGGATGTACCGACTGTACCGATGCCGCCATCCGACCAGGGCTGCTCGCCGATCCACTTGGCAGTGTCGTAACCATCGGAGCCGTCGTCGCGATGCGGACGCCAATTCCCTCCTGAGCCAAAGCGGCCGCGCACGTCCTGCGCCACCGTCACGTAACCGCGGGGCACGAAGTAGCTTGCCCAGCTTTGCGAGCCGTCCTTGTTGTACGGCGTGCGCTCGAGGATTGCCGGAAACCTGCCAGGCGCTACGACTCCATTGCGGCCCGGCAAATAAATGTCGGTGGCGAGCTTGACGCCGTCACGAGTGGCGATCATTACGTTCTTGCGCACGATGATTTCGTAAGGAGCTTCCGCCTGACTTGGAGCAGCCGCAGACACCAGCAGAACGAGCGCCGGCGCCCAGAAACGAAGAAATCGATCTGTCATGCGTTTCGCCTCCGCAGCGAAGACGTCCCACACGAGGCCGGCCGCGTCAATCGCATCCTGAGACGGCGGCGGTGGAATTTCTTGCAGATCACGCAGTTCTTCACGCGACCTGATTCCTGGTTGGGAGGATTCGACAATGTACACAAGAATGCAGCACGCGCTGTTGCTCACGGGAGGATTGTTTTTCGTTTCCGGCGTTTCTCGCGCCCAAGGCTATTTGGATCTCCCCAGAGCGAGCCAGCAGGCCAAGGTGATGCAGCGGATCGGACTCACGGAAATCACCATCAATTACAGTCGGCCACTGGTTAATGGACGCAAGATTTGGGGCGGGCTCGAGCCGTACGGAAGCGTATGGCGGGCGGGCGCCAACGAGAACACCACGATCGACTTTTCCGACCCGGTCCGGGTGGAGGGCAAGCCACTCGCGAAGGGAACCTACGGTCTGCATATGATTCCAGGAGAGAAAGAATGGACGGTGATCTTCTCGAAGAATCACAGCTCTTGGGGCAGCTATACGTATGATCCCGCGGAGGACGCTCTGCGAGTAGCAGTGACCCCGCAAGCAAGCGAGTTCCATGAGGCTCTGACGTACGACTTCGACAACCCCAAGCCAGATTCAACCACTGTGACGCTGCGATGGGAGAAGCTCTCCGTTCCATTCAAAGTGGATGTCAACGTAAATGAGATCGCCCAACAGAGTCTCAAAAACCAGCTGCGTGGCGCCCCGAAGTGGACCTGGCAAGGATGGGACGAAGCCGCCAACTACCTACTTGCGAGCAAGCTCAGCCTGCAAGACGCGCTGAAGTATGCGGACCAGTCGATTGTGGTGGAAGAGCGGTTCGACAATCTGATGACGAAGGCGAATGTTCTCGACGCCCTGAGCCGAAAGGATGATGTGGTTTCGATTCGCAAGAAGGCGCTCACCCTTGCGAACGCCATTCAGCTTCACTCGTACGGACGCCAGCTACAGACTGAAGGTAAGCAACAAGAGGCCTTCGACGTTTTCCGAACGAACATGAAGAAGAACCCCAATCATTGGCTCGCTCACAACGAGGCCGCTCGGATGGCATCCGCGCAGGGTAATTTCGACGGCGCGGTCAAGGAGATGAAGCTTGCGATGGCGGGAGCTCCGGATCAGTACAAGTCGCTGCTTGAACCGCTCGTGAAGCGCCTGGAGGCGAAACAAGACATCAACAAGTAGCGCCCGCCACCGCGGGACCCCCAATGCTTTCTGTGTCCTACGGTTCGCCCAGGATTCCCGCGGAGAGCGAAGCACGGTCCTGCTCGAGCACGTAGCCTTCTTGGATCAGCCGGTCCACCGCGGCCGCCCGCATTTCCGAGTACTGGTCCTGGCCACCGGGGTATCGGTCCGCGATCGAGGTCCGGTCATCGCCCTCCGTGGGGGTGGCCGGGAACGGAATGTAGGAGCCGGACAGGTTGCAAGCTTCCCCGGGAGAGTGGGTCTCCGCTCGAAGGTTTCGCCCCGAGTAGGTCGCGTAGGGCACTGAGATCTCGGGTGGAACGATGCCCCCCACCGGATTGCCGTCGGCGTTGGGTTTGGTGACGAAGACCGGATAAGGAGGACCGATCAAGGGCGGCTGGTGGCTGTGATCAACCAGGTTCAGTCGGTTGAGAGCATCCACGCTGTACGGAGAGCCCGGGATCCGTGGATAGAGGGCCTGAGCTTCCTCGATCGTCACCAAGCTGTCCTCCTCCAGATTGGGGTAGGCGCTCGCGGGCGGATGCCTGCCTTGGGTAATCCAGCGATCGAGCGCGACCAGCAAGGCCCGCAGGTAGGGCGTCATTGGAATCGGGTCTTGGTATTCCTTGCAAATTCCTCTCGTATGGGCTGACCCGGACGTGCCGCCCCCATGCTGCGCGCCAGCCACCATATAGACGCGGACGTTGTCCGGCAGCCGCAGGTGTCGCCCACCGGTGTCGGTCACGACGAGCGATCCGCGCGCCTGCCAGGTTTCGCTGTCGCTGTCGACTTGGACCACCTTGGGACAGGTATGCGTTCGCGAGCACCGGACCAGCACCCCGTCGGTCCGATTGCTGATCGAGTCGAACGTGGTGGCATAGGTGAAGGGGAACTGATCTCCTGGGAACGTGTGGTCCTCGTGTTGCCGGGAAAAACGACCCGCCTCCGAGAATTGCACATTGAGAGACGTGCGGCGCGAGCCAGGAATAACCGGCAGGATGCCGTCGAAGACCCGACGATGCATCACGTCGCGGTTGAAGCCTTGGTACACGAGATCCTTCAGATACCGGCCGCTCTGGGAAACCCCGTAGCCAAACGCGTTTCTGAATCGGTCGCGCTCCCCCTCCGAGTCATCGTCCCCGCGCCCGTAGCGTAAGAACGATACCAGGTCCCGGGTTGCGGCAAAGCCGATGCCGTTCACGATTGGATCTCTCGCCATATAAACGAGCTCGTAGATGGCCCCCTCGTCAAAGCCTTCAGCCTTGGTGACAGTGACATTGTTGGCGTCATCAAAGGTGAAGCTAGACGACGGCAAGACTTGACGCTCGTCGGTTTCCCTTTCGCGGACGGTGAGGGTGGCGCCCGATGGGTCCAGCGAGGCAGTGGGGTAAGTTAGATATCCCGTGAAATTCGTTGGGCGGTTGGTGAAAGGAAAACCGCCATTACCGCCGGAATCCGGCATGTACTCCTCGCGATTGAGACCAATGATCGGCTCGCGGCCGTTCGTTGCGATCGGGAAGTGGCCCTTCAATGTGTCGGGGTTGCCCTCCCACAACTCACCCTGCCAGCCGCTCCATAGAACGGTGTAGTGCTGCGACATCCAGAAACCGATCCCGGAATCCTGCGGATCGGGGGCCGAGCCTGGAGCCGGGACTCCGTTACCGCGGTTCACCACCGAGTAGATCAGCTTGTGATTTCCCGCGCCGGGCACCGAAGGCTGCATGATTGCAATTTCCACGTGGTACTCGACGTGGTGACGCCCGTTTCTTGGCGCCCGCTGAATGTTCACGATCCCCGCATTTTCCGGCGCGTTCGGATCGAGCTCGCCGTATGCCACTCCCTTCAATAGCTCATAGGCAATCGGGGGCTCACCATACGTGCGGGGTACCGGTGTGGTCTGAGTGATGTCAATTCGAGTAATTCCAACATTCCCCTGATCTTCATCCGCCCTACTTCTGGCCGAAAACAAACACGCGGAAAGGACTGCCAGATACACAGCGAATCGTTTCATTGTTTCCTCCTGTTGGTGTGAAGCGCCGAGGGCGAGCGGTTGTTCACGATCGAGATGCGCCATCCCCTAGCAATGAGGCAGTCTCTGCTCATGCGCCGCCCGCTCCACGTCGGCGGGCAGATGCCCGTGGCACTCCGCGGAAAGCTGTCCCCCGATCGCCCGGGCTTGTATCAGACGGCCAAGATCATGCAACCGCGAACCGAGGCTCGCTGCACTTCTTCACGAGTGTGCAGGGTTTGATCTTGCCCTGGGTTTGAGGAATAAACGACGCGCTTGGATACAGATACCGGAATCGGTGGAGCGGCAGGACAGTTTCCTTCGACCGACCTCTCGCTCCTAGCAGCCGCCAACGGAGAATTGTCAAATCAGGCGCTCGAGCGGGTCGTTGCGCTTTACTGGAAGCCGGTCTACCGCTTCATTCGACTCAAGTTTCGCAAAAGCAACGAGGACGCCAAAGATCTCACCCAAGGCTTTTTCACAACCGCGCTACAGCGAGATTTCTTTCGCAGGTTCGACCCCAGCAAGGCGCCCTTTCGAGCCTATATTCGCGTGTCGGTCGATCGCTTCGCCGCGAACCAGCGGGCGGCGGAAAAGCGCCAAAAGCGCGGCGGTGACGTGGAATTTGAGCCACTCGAGGAGAACCAGGTCACCACCGAGTCCGCCGAAGAGGCCTTCGAACGCGAGTGGCGACGACAACTGTTCACCTTGGCACTCGATGATCTGCGCGCACACTGCAACGAATCCGGCAAGACGCTGCACCTTCGCCTCTTCGAAGCCTACGATCTTTCCGGAGGCGAGCGTCCTTCTTATTCCGACCTCGCGGTGTGCCATCACATCGCTGAAACGTCGGTGACCAATCATCTCGCCTGGGCGCGCCGAATGCTTCGGACCTTTGTCGCTGAGCGACTGCGCGACGTCACGTCGGGCGAAGGCGAGCTTCGGAAGGAGATGCGGCGCGTATGGAGCTGACCGACTCCATGGTCGACCACCTGCGGCGGGTAGCAGCGCTGCCGGACCTCACCGGCACGCGTTACGAACTCGAGTCCGAAATTGGCCGGGGTGGAATGGGGGTAGTGTATGCGGCGCGCGATCGGCAACTCGATCGGCGCGTCGCCCTCAAGGTATTTGACTTGCCCGTAGCGGGCGAAGCGCGGCTGATCGCGCAGCTCGAGCATCCGACAATCGTTCCCATCTATGAAGCTGGCACATTGGCTGACGGGCGGTCGTTCTACGCGATGAAGCTGGTGGTCGGCGCGCGCTTGGATCGGTATCTCTGCGGATCTCCATCGCTTGCCGAGCGGCTGCGAGTCATCCACCGAGTCGCTGAAGCGCTCGCGTTTGCCCACGCCCGCGGCGTCATTCATCGAGACCTCAAGCCTCAGAACGTGATGGTCGGGGAATTCGGGCAGGTTTACGTGATGGACTGGGGGGTAGACGCGGTGGCAGGCACGCCGGCCTTTCGCGCCCCAGAGAGGCGCCTGGATCAGCGCTCTGATATCTACGCCGTTGGCGTTTTGGTCCAGTTCATGGTTCCGGAAGCGCCACCCGCCCTGAGCGCGATCGCGAGGAAGGCGATGAGGCCCGATTCCGCCCAGCGCTATCCGGCGGTGAACGATTTCCTCGCCGACATCGAGCGATTCCAGGAGGGTCTGCCGGTCGAGGCCTGGCGCGAACCGCTGTGGCACCGGCTGCGCCGCTTCGGTTCCCGCAATGCGGTGCTGCTTTGGCTGTTTGCTGCCTACGCGGGTGTGAAGTTTCTCCTGTTTTTTCTGCGAAACGTTTAAAGGAATCCCGGCTAACGCGGAATTCTGAGGCGGAACTTCTCACCCGCGGAGCGTGAAACATGAACAAGATCGGAGTCGGATTGCTATTTGGGCTGATTCTTGGAGCGATTGATGGTGCGACTGCCTGGTTCACGCCGGAAGTGCGCCCGCTGATCGGGGGCATCCTGGTGGGCTCGTCGATCAAAGGGATGCTCGTTGGCCTGCTCAGTGGCTGGTTCGCCCGCAAGGTGCACTCAATCAAGTGGGGTATCGCGGTCGGAGCGGGCGTCGGATTGCTCTTCGCCTTTCTCGTCGCGGCGATGCAGAAGAGCCACTATCCGGAGATCATGGTGCCCGGGTTCCTGCTGGGTGGAGTGATCGGATTCTTGACCCAAAGACTTGGCACGTCTGCGCCGCAGGTCTCTATTCGATCCCCGGCAAATCGCGAAGGAACGCGATAACTTCGGAGGCGATCTCCGCTGGACGCTCCAAGGGTAGGAAGTGACCGCCCGAATAGAGCTTCAACCTCGCCCCGAGAAGATCAGCCAACGGTCGGGCTACTTCATCCACGGTGAGGAATTGATCCTTCTCGCCCCAAACGACGCGCGAGGGGACCGGCTGGCGCCTAAGGACATCAAGGATCGCCACCGTCTGCTGCGGATCGAGACTGCGCGCCGCGCGGATCAGCCGAGACCCGCCGACCGCGCCCTCGTAAGGGGCCAGCAGCCGACGAATTACGTGCTCGGAAACCTCCGTGGTCCACTGACGATGCATTCGCCGAACGAGAATACGAAACAGGCTGTCGGCGGCAGTGCGATCGAACGAGCGGATGCTCTCGAGGGCTTCCAGTCCCCACCGGTCCGCGTAGACTCCATCGATCAGCATCAGACCAAGAATTCGCTCTGGAGCACGGGCCACCATGATTTGTGCGACGGCCGTTCCGACATCGTGAGCGACCAACAGCACCCGCTGGATCTCGAGTACGTCTAGCAGGCCGAGCATCCATCCGGCCTGACTGCCCATGTCAATTGCTACACCGTCGGGGGCATCGGAGTGACCGAAGCCCACCAGGTCGGGCGCAAAACTGCGGCATCCCGCCGCGACCAGCCTGGGCACCACGTTATGCCAAAGAAAGTTGGTGGTCGGAAATCCATGGAGCAGGAGAACTGGGTGTCCCTTGCCTTCCTCCCAAAGCTCGATGCTGATCTCTCCAAGCGTGACGCGCGGCATAGGACCTCAGCGCACCTTGGCGCGAACCAGCACATCCATCAGATGTTCCAAGGTCTCGGCTGGCTCATCGCAGAGCCCAGAATGCGCCGGGGACAGCTGGATGACCGTGCTGCGAGGCGACACCAACCAATGAAATCGTTCGGACTGTGAGAGCTGGCCGATCGGTCCCGCCTCTGCGCCTCCTTCGCAAATCCGCAAGATACTTTGAAGGTGGGACTCGACGAGATCCGCGTCCAGCTCGGGCGCGAGGGCGCGCAACCGTTCCCGATCTAGCTCGATTCGCGCGCCAAGAAAGTCTCGAGCGCGGCAATACAACAGAATGCCAGCATTGATTTGCTCGCCTCTCTCCACGCGCGGCACCACGCGAATGATCGAGTAGTCAAACGAGTTTGGCTCGGGCACGTTTTGCCTCGTCAATAAAGGCGGAAGATAGCTGAAGCCGGTCCACCAGCCACGCCTGGTAGGCAGTCCGAAGCTTCGGCGCGTCTCCCACTGTCGGCTCGGGCGAAAGCCATTCAGCCGGAATGGCGGACACCACCTGCTGGATGGCCTTTTCGGTCAGCCTCGAACGAAAGTCCGCGTCGACGGTATCCAGCTCGGACGCAACCGGAAGCAGAACGTGATCCTTAATCTGCGCAAACGGGCTCCGCACACGGGCGATAGCGTCCGGCCAGTTGTGGTGAAAGTACAAGGCCGCGCCGTGATCGATCAGCCACAGCTCGTGGTTCCAGATCAGAATATTTGGGTTTTTCGCCGTGCGATCCACGTTGAGCACCAAAGCGTCGAGCCAGACAATTTGCGAGGCCAATCGCGGGTCGACTTGCGGGGGAGCGATCGGATCGAAGGCGATCGCTCCGGCAAGGTAGGCCAAGCCGAGGTTTGGACCTGCGCTGGCGTTGATCAAGTCGCGAATCTCGGGGTCTGGCTCGTTGCGTCCGAGCACCGGATCCAGCTCTGCTCTGACCAATTCCGGTACGCAGAGACCGAGAGCTCGCGCGATTCCGCCGACGATCCACTCGGCCACCAACGCTTTGCACCCCTGACCAGCACCCCGGAACTTGAGGACGTAAAGATTCCCGTCGTCCGCCTCCACCACTGCAGGCAGGGAACCTCCTTCGCGAAGGGGCGTGAGGTACCGGGTGACGGTCACCGTCTTCATCGACGCCCTTCTACGGGCGGAGCCCGGCCGTGTCACCTGCAAAGGCGGATCGGTGACGCTAGGAATGCACGCTGGTCCCCGGCAGTTCCCGGCGAATTAGCCGATGCGAAGCTCGCGTCCCCAGCACGAACGTACTCCTGCACTGAACGGTCGAGAGGTGCGGCGGTGTGATTGTGGTCCGCAAATGCGACATTTCCTGCACGTCGCATTCAACTCTGCGACTTGTCGGAGAAAATGCTCAAAGTCGCCTGGAGTATATTTCGTCGAGCCCCGAACTACAGGAGCTGTCCCCGATGAAGCACGCTTTGATCCTAGGCCTCGTTTGCAGCACTTTGTCCGCTTGCGCGCTTCGGATGGAGGCGCGCCCCGACGAAATGCGTCCGCCGCCGCCACCCCCCTTTGGACCGCCGTCGATGAGTTACGAAGAGGCGGTTCAGCTTGGCTCTCGCTACGCGAGCGACCGCGGTTATGGATACCGTCTTCAGGAAGCCCACCTGATCGACGGGCGCTACTGGAACGTGAATTTCCGAATTTTTGAACACGAACGCCCGGGACGTCTCCACCTCGAGTACGACGCTTTCTCTCGCCAGCTACTCAATGCGGACGCGCGACTGGGCCGCCGGCACGGGGAAGATGACGATCACGAACACGACGGGGAGCATGAGCATCGCCACCGACGAGAGTCGGAACGCGACGACTAGTCATCGGCCTCCGGGATCCGAGCCGGGATTCTCGACACGGTGTATCTCGTCACCTGCGCGGCCCACTGTGAGTCCACCGCTTGCGGCAGTCCGAAGAGCCTCAGATCAAGGGCCAGATTGGTGACGTAGAGAAACTCGCCGCTGAACACGAGACTGGCCGGGAAGAGCAGGCCGATCGCGCTTCCCTGGCGATCGACGCCGTTGAAGTCTCCGAGCTTGGCGATCACTTTTCCGGTGGGATCCACAATCACGATTTCGTCTGCTTGGTTGCCACAGACCCAAAGGTTGTCGTGACGGTCAATGATCAGGCCGTCGGCACCGCTGATGCTGTGAACGAAGATGCTCGGAGTACCGTGATCATGGGTCCGCCGGTCAAAGGGAATCTGAACGATCGTCGCGTTCCCGGTGTTCGCGACGAAGAGTTTGGTTTGCGCATTATTGAAGTTCAGACCGTTGGCTCCAAACGGAGGAAAGCCCGTCGTCCTGAGCAGTGGATCGTCGATCCAGCGAGTCACGCTGCCGCCCGCCCTGTCGGAACGCCAAATCACTCCTAAAAAGGAATCCGAGACATAGACGTTTCCGACATCGTCAAAGGTCAGAGCGTTGAGTCCGGTTCCTGTCGCCGGCGCAGCGAAGAAAACCCTGGAGGCCCCGGTGCGCGGATCCACCTTGAGCACCTTTCCGTTGCCGAAGTCGAGAACCAGAAGATCGCCGGTCAGCGGGTTGAAGGCCAGACCGAGCAGCAGATTGCTGGACCCTGCGACGCGCACGTCGCGCAGCAAATCTCCATCGGGCCCGAAGACCACGAGATGACCTGGGCCGCTGGAAGTGACCCCGAAGGTGGTCGCGTAGATGTTTCCCTCGGCGTCGGCGGTAATTCCCTCAGGATTGATTGCGCCGTCCGGCAGAACCCCGAAGACCGTAGCGCGCGTGCGATCCCAGGCGTGGACACCGAAAGCGGGCAAGACGAATAATGACGCAAGAATGAGTCGCTTCGAAAAATCGATCATGGTTGATCCCCCGTAGAAAGGCGACCTGCGGTTTTCGCCGCCTGTCCCGAGCGAAGCTAATGATCGCCTGCGAAGAGCTGTCAATCTGATCCCGTCCTTTCACGTTGACATCGTCCATGGATCGTGGCAGCCCGCGCCTTGGGAGGCCCTCTATGACGTTTCATTCCGGAACGACTCGCCGCGGTTTTCTCAAGTCTTCGGCTCTCGCCTTGGCCAGCCTGGGAATCGCCCCCCGGGCACTTTCCGCACCCAAGTTAAACCTGAAAAAGCCGATTAAGATCGGCTGCCAGACCATTCTCTCCGGCCCGCTCGGCGGCTACGGTGAGTTCATGAAAAAAGGCGCGCTCCTTGCAATGGAGGAGATCAACGCTCAGGGCGGAATCGGCGGCAGCCCGATCGAGCTCAATTTCCGAGACGAGGAGCTTAAGGTCGACGTGGGCGTGAAAAATGCCCGCTACTTCGTCGACGACTGGGGAGCCGACTTCTTGATTGGAATCGACTCCAGCGCGGTGGCGTTGGCGGTCGGAGAAATTATGCCCAGCCTGAACCGGATCTTGATCGTCACCCACGGCGCGACCGAGAAATTCAACGAAGATCTGGTGTTCAAAAGGCAGATCAAACAGTGCTTTCGGATCAGCGTTCCGGTGTATCAGGATGGCATCGCGTCGGCGATCGTCGCCAAGGATCTGCCGGTGAAGAAATGGGCGACGATCTCGCCCGACTACGAGTACGGCAAGACGTCCTGGAAAATGTTCCGCGCCACGATCAAGAAGTTGAAACCGGAGGTCGAGTTCGTAGCCGAGAGCTTCGCCAAGTTTGGCACCGTCGACTTCTCGAGTCACATCAGCAAAGTGATGGCGGCCGGGCCGGACGCGATCTTCTCCACCGAATGGGGCGGTGAAGCGGTGACGATGATCAAACAGGCAAAGCTCTTCAAGGTGTTCGAGCAGACCAAGACCTTCATGTGCCCGATGGGCGCGGCGATGGACGTTTTGCAAGGGCTTGGCGCCGACTATCCGGATGGCGCGTGGGCCTCCGGCCGCTACTACTTCCTCTATCCCGAGTCGGCCGAAAATCGCCGCTTCGTGGAGGCGTTTCGCAAAAAGTGGAATTCGTATCCGAGCTATGTTTCTGAGACCTCGTATGCCGCACTCCACGCAATCAAGAAGGCGGTGGAAAAGGCGAAGACGCTGGACATCGATCACGTGATCGAAGCGCTCGAGGGACTGGAAGTGAGTCGGCCGGCGGGACCCTGCGTAATCCGCAAAGAAGACCACCAGGCGGTCTACACCGTGCCTTGGGGGCGGATCCGCCACGATCCCAAGTACCCGATGCCGATCCTCGGCGATCTACGCGTCATCCCAACTAGCGAGTACTACCGAAAGCCGCCATTCCCTCCCGTCGAGGCCTGAGCACTGGCAGTGCTGCTCTTTCAAGGTCTGGTTGGACTGAGCGAGGCGATGTACCTCTGGCTGGTGGCGGCGGGTCTGTCGCTGATTTTCGGCGTCCTACGGGTGCTGAACTTCGCACACGGCAGCCTGTACATGCTCGGCGCATACCTCACCTATGCCGTGTTTCGTGTCGCCGGCGGTAGTTTCTGGATTGCGCTTCTCGCCGGACCCTTGCTGGTGGCGGCGGTCGGTTGGGTTCTGGAGTTCGGATTTTTGCGCCGGGTGTATCGAATCGATGAGGCCTTCCAGCTTCTGCTCACTTTCGCCTTTGTCCTGATCTTCGATGATTTGGTGAAGCTGGTGTTCGGCCCTGTTTATCAGTCCCCACCCACCCCCAAGGAGCTATCGGGCGCAGTGTTCATCGCCGGATCGATTCTGCCCGCATACCACCTGTTTATCCTGGCCGTTGGGGCGGCAGTGGGCCTGGGGCTCTGGCTACTTCTCGAGCGAACTCGCTTCGGGCTGATCATCCGGGCCACTGCCGCGGACCGCGAGATGGCTCGCGCGCTGGGCGTTCGCTCATCGCGCGTGTTCACCTGGGTATTCGTGTTTGGCGCTTGGCTTGCGGGACTCGGAGGCGCTCTCTCAATTCCGGTACGCGCGATCTCTCCGGGTATGGGGGAGCTGATCATCATCGAGGCCTTTGTGGTAGTCGTGCTGGGTGGATTGGGTAGCCTGCGGGGCGCCTTCCTCGGAGCGGTGGTGATCGGGCTCTTGCATGCGTATGGCCTTCTTTACCTTCCGGTGTTCGAGTTGGCGCTCGCGTATGTGGTGATGGCGGCGGTCCTGATCATCCGGCCCCGCGGCTTCTTCGGCGTTCGCGAAGCTTGAGGAGACGGACGTGAGGCGCACAGCGGCCTTCCTTCTCTTCGCTGCAGCCGTTGTGCTGCTGGTTCCCGCACTCCTCGGCTCCTTCGCTCAATTTCTGGTGCTGAACATCCTCCTGCTCGCGCTCTTCGCGCTCTCGTTCAACTTGCTGTTTGGAGCGACCGGGCTGCTCTCATTCGGACAGGCGGCCTTCTATGCGGGCGGGGCCTATATCGCGGGGATGTTGCTGCGCGCGAAGGTGCCGGTGCTGCCGGCAGTATTGCTCGCCGCGCTCGCCGCGGCTCTGATGGCGGCAGTCGTGGGAGCCTTCTGCGTGCGGCACACCCGAATCTATTTCTCGATGCTCACTCTCGCCTTTGGAATGTTTGTCTACGCGATCGTCTGGAAATGGAGTGACGTCACCGGCGGCGATGACGGGCTGATCGGCATTCCTCGCGGGCGGATGGGTCTGTTCGGACCACTTGACGCGAATCTTGCACCCCTGTCCCGCTATTACCTTTTCGCTGCGGCGTTGGTGTTTCTCTCGGTCGCCGCGCTGCACCGACTCTCGATCTCGCCATTCGGGCTGACCCTGCGATCGATCCGCGAGAACGCCGAGCGCGCCGAGTTCAGCGGGATTCGAGTTCGTCGCACGATTTTCATCGCGTTCGTGGTGGCTGGCTTTTTCGCGGGCCTCGCGGGCGCGCTGCTCGCTCCTCTCGAACAAACCGTGTCGCCTTCCGCCGCGCACTGGACCAAATCCGCCGAGCCGGTGATGGCTACGTTGATCGGCGGGCCGTTTTCGTTCTCCGGCCCGATCGTGGGCGCGGCGGTTTACCTCGGCCTCAAGGAGCTGATCGTCCGCTTCACCGAATATTGGTTGCTGGTCTTCGGGCTGGTGCTGCTGGTCATTGTGCTGGGTTTCCGCGGCGGCCTGGTCGGCGCGTTCGAGAGCCTGACCCGAAAGCTCAAATGAGCGCACTGCTCGAGGTGGAGGGTCTGCGTAAGTCCTTTGCCGAGTTCACCGCAATCGCGGGCGTGGATCTCTCGATTCCCGAGGGAGGTATCACCGCAATCATCGGCCCCAACGGCGCGGGAAAGACGACGTTCGTCAATCTGCTCACCGGCAAGCTGCTGCCGGATGCGGGGCGGGTGTCGTTCGCGGGCGCGGACGTGACCCGACAGCCGACCAGCGCCCGCGTGCGCCTCGGAATCTCTCGGACATTCCAGGTGACCAACATTTTTCCGCGCCTGTCCACCGCGGAAAATGTGGCGGTGCCGCTCCTGGCTCTCGCGGGGCGGGCATTGAATCCCTTCAAGCGGTTCGACACCTTGCCGCAGGTGCACCAAGCCGCGGCCCGACTGCTGGAAGAAGTCGGACTCGGCGGCCGGGGCCCGATTCCAGCCGCGCAACTGTCGCACGGAGACCGGCGTTTGGTGGAGATTGCGATGGCGCTGGCCACCTCCCCACGCCTGCTGCTGTTTGACGAGCCCACCGCCGGAATGGGATCCGGGGAGCGGGAGCGCGTCTTAGGCCAGATCCGGCGGCTCGCAACGGACCCAAAGTTGACCATCCTCTTGATTGAGCACGACATGGAGCTGGTCTTCGGGCTGGCCAGCAGAATCGTAGTGTTTCACCAGGGGAAAGTGATTGCCGACGCTCCGCCGCAGGCGATCCGTGAGGATCCGCGCGTGCGCGACATCTATCTCGGCGAGCCGCTTGAGCAGCCTTCGCACGCACCGGTCTCCTCGGTTGCATCTACCCCGCTTTTGGAAGTCGAGCACCTCAATGCCGGGTATGGGTTAGCGCACATTCTTCGAGACGTGAGCTTTACCGTAGGCAAAGGAGAGATCGTCGCGCTGCTGGGCCGTAATGGCGCCGGCAAGACAACCACCTTGCGCAGCCTGGCCGGCCTGAGCCCACCACATCTCCTGGATGCTGCCCCTTCGCTGCGCTTGTTTGGGCGGTCGATCGTCGGCGAGCCGCCCGAGGCGTTGGCCGCCCTTGGCGTCAGCTATGTCCCGGATGATCGTCGGATCTTTCCGGATTTGACCGCGCGCGAAAACCTGCGGGTCCCGATCCTTGCCCTCGGCCGGCAAAGCAAGCGCTGGACGGTGGAACGATTCAGCGAGATTTTCCCGCCACTCGCGGCCCTTTGGGATCGAAAGGGCCGACATCTCTCAGGCGGCGAGCAGAAGATGTTGGCGATCGCCAGGGCGTTGGTCGCAGATCCTGCCCTGCTGCTATTGGACGAACCCTCGGAGGGGTTGGGTCCCCGAGTGGTTCGCGTGTTGGTTGAAGCTCTGGGGCAAGTCAAGGCCAGCGGCGTGACCGTGCTCCTCGCCGACCAGAATTTGCAATTCGCGCGCCTGGTCGCTGATCGCGCACTGGTGATGGAGCGCGGGCGTCTGGCGCACCGAGCGTCTCGTGAGGAATTGCTGCACGACGAGGCGACGCTACGGCGTTTTTTGGCAGTCTGAACGAGAAGACCCTGATTAGCAGCGTGTCGATTCCATCGCGTGTAGATTTAGGTGCTGATGGCCGAAGACACGAAACGCCGAGAGAGCCTTGGGACGTGGATCGGCGTGGGACTCGCGATGAGCGCCATCGGGGTTCTTTGCGTCCTTCCGAAGCTGAAGTTCTTCAGGTCTGCCCGAAGAACCTGGGGTGTCGTTGTGGATCAGGGCGTTCGGCCGGGTACGAACGACTACCAGGTGTTGATTGAATTCTTTGGTGAGCGCGACCGGCGGCTGCGTTTCAGCCTGCCCGCTCAGGTCTACAACTACAGCAATGGAGAGATGGTGCCGATCCTTTACGACCCATTCAATCCGCGCAACGTGGTGGTGGACCGTTTCTGGTCGGTTTGGAATATTTGGGGTCTTCTTGCGCTGCTCGGACCCGCCGTGTGCATCGGAGCGTTCTTCCTGCCTCGCCCCAGGCATCGAGCATGATACGTCCACACCAGTAGCGGTCGCGCGACACACTGGCTGCAGATGATGCAAAAACGAAGCTTCGCTCGAGCTCTTCTTGCCGCCCTGATACTGGCTCAGGTTTCGCTCGTTTCTGCCGAGCCACCGCAGCGTCAGTTACTGGCCTATTCACCTGTTCGGGCCCACCACGCGATCGTCGCCTCGGCCGATCAGGCCGCCTCTAAAATCGGAGTCGACATTCTGCGGCATGGCGGAAATGCGGTCGACGCTGCGGTCGCGGTCGGACTCGCCCTGGCGGTGACTTGGCCGCGAGCCGGAAATCTCGGCGGCGGCGGTTTCATGCTGATCCGCAAGGCGGACGGCTCGACGGTGGCAATCGATTATCGTGAGACCGCTCCGGCGAACGCAACGCAGGACATGTATCTTCAGAGCGCTGGGACGGTCACACCAGACGCCTCGCTCGTCGGCTATCGAGCGGCCGCCGTACCGGGAACGATTTCGGGTCTAGCCTTGGCGCTCGAGAAGTACGGCAGCTTGAAATGGCAAGACGTGGTTGAACCCGCCCGTCGTTTGGCGGCAGCCGGGATCCGCGTTGGATACCCCCTGGCAAACAGCCTCCATCGGGAAGGACAGAAGCTCGAGCAGTTTCCGGACAGTCGGCGGACCTTGCTGAAGAATGGAAAATTCTATGAAGAGGGCGAAACGCTCAGGCAGCCCGAGCTAGCGGAGACGCTTCGGCGCTTGAAAGCAAATGGACCACGCGAGTTTTACGAGGGCCGAACCGCTCGGCTGATCGCCCAGGCGATGAAGGATCACAACGGGCTGATCACCTTCGAAGATTTGAAGAACTATCGCGCGGTCGAGAGGAAGCCCGTGGTTGGAACCTATCGAGGCTATGAAATCGTTGCCTTCCCGCCGCCCAGTTCAGGCGGCGCCGTTCTCGTCGAAATGTTGAACATCCTCGAGCCCTACGACCTGGCAAGAATGGGGCACAATTCCTCTGAGAAATATCACCTGCTGATCGAAACGATGCGGCGCGCCTTCGCGGATCGTTCCGAATTCTTTGGTGATCCCGATTTCGTTCGCGTTCCGTTGGTGGGGCTGACGTCGAAGGGCTATGCCTCACAACTCGCGAAATCGATCGATCGGGCGCACGCCACCGCGAGCGTACAGGTCAAGCCGGGGCACCCCACCGATTACGAGCAGCATCAGACCACGCATTACAGCGTCGTGGATCGCTGGGGTAACGCCGTGGCGAACACTTACACCCTGAACGGCGCCTATGGCGGGGGCGTCACCGTACCGGGAGCCGGTTTTCTACTGAATAACGAGATGGACGACTTCACCACCCAGCCGGGAGAACCGAACCAGTTTCGATTGATTCAAGGCGAAGCCAACGCAATTGCTCCACACAAGCGTCCGCTGTCATCGATGACCCCTACGTTGGTTCTGAAAGATGGCAAGTTGTGGTTGGTGGTTGGCACTTCCGGTGGGCCCACGATCATCACCCAACTTCTGCAGGTGATCGTCAACCTCGTGGACCATGGGATGAATGTTCGTCAGGCGATCGAAGCTCCGCGGATTCATCATCAATGGCTTCCGGATGCCGTGGACTACGAACCCTACGGGCTTGCGGAGGACGTGATCGCTGCGTTGGTCGCCAAAGGGCATCAGTTGAGCATCAATCCGAAAGATCCGTACCTGGGAGATGTCGAGGGCATCCTGATCGAACCCGGCACGGGAATTCGCCTCGGCAGCTCCGACCCTCGCAATCCCAACGCGCGCACGCTCGGATACTAGCCCATCTGGTTGCGGTTGCTGGGAGTCGGGCATTAAAGAGGACTCGCCAGAGGATCCCAACCGACGATGACCACGAATTTCGCAACCATTGGCACGCCGAGCCTGTGGCTGGGATTCGGGGTCCTGGTGCTCGCCATGTTGGCGATCGACCTCGGCATCTTCCATCGAAGAGCGCACGAGGTCCGCTTGGGAGAGGCCCTGGCCTGGTCAGCCGTGTGGATCTCAGTCGCTCTACTTTTCAATCTTGGGGTGTACCTCTGGTTCGGCCAGGAGCGCGGGCTCGAGTTCCTCACCGGGTATCTGGTCGAAAAGGCTCTGTCGGTCGACAACATCTTCGTATTCTTCGTGGCGCTGTCGTGGTTCGCTGTGCCTGCGCAGCTGCAGCACCGGGTTCTGTTCTGGGGAATCCTCGGAGCGTTGGTAATGCGGGGAATCTTCATTGCAATGGGCGCCGTCCTGCTTCAGCGGTTTCAGTGGCTGGGTTACCTGCTTGGCGCATTCCTGGTGTTCACCGGCATCAAGCTCTTGACCCACTCCAATCGGCCGCCTCAGCCCGAGCGGAACTTTCTTTACCGGCTCTTTCGCCGCGCAATCCCGTCGATCGATGAGTACCAGGATGGCCGCTTCATCGTCCGACAAGGAGCTCGACGCTACGCGACACGCCTGTTTCTGGTGCTGATCGCCGTCGAGGGGCTGGACATTGTTTTCGCGGTAGACTCGATTCCCGCGATTTTTGCGGTTACCCGCGACCCCTTCATCATCTATACCTCCAACGTTTTCGCGATCCTCGGCCTGCGAGCCCTCTATTTCGTGCTGGCAGGGATGGTTGGACGCTTTCGCTACCTCGATGTCGGGTTGTCGATTGTTCTGGTATTTGTCGGCGGGAAGATGTTGCTCGCGCCCATTTATGAGCTGCCCATTGGGGCATCCTTGGCCGTCATCGCCGCGCTACTCGCCGGTGCCATCTGCGCGTCGCTGATTCACAGCGATGGAAATAGAACCAAACAACGTTTCGAGGCCAAGCAATGACTTCGCAGGACGCTTCAGTGAAGAACCCTTTTCTCCGGGTCGGCCGAAAGCTGATCGTGGCAATCATCGGTGGCACGGTGGTGCTGATCGGGTTGGCCTTAATCGTACTGCCGGGTCCGGCGATCGTCGTAATTCCGCTCGGGCTAGCGATCCTGGGCACGGAGTTTTTGTGGGCTCGCCGTCTTCTTCAGCGAATCAAGACCGGCAGCACGCGACTGTTCACCCGTCGCCGCGTCCGTTTGTAGTCCAGTTGATCTCGCCTGTTTCTCGGGACTCTCGAGAAACATGTATTCATGCTGTGCATCGCGCAAGATCAGCGCCCGCTTGCCCTCGCGCTCGGCCATGACAAAGGGAAAGCCGCTCACACCAGGGTCAACGGTGATCATCGAGGTGGTGCCATCATCGTTTTTTCGTGACGCCACGGCGCTTTTCCACTCACCAAAATCGAAAACTCGCGTCGCGCCGTTTTCGCGCACATCGATCGTCCCGAGCGCGTCGTTCCAATAGTGTTTCGCCAGTTTTTGGACCGCTTCCAGATCTGGAGGGACCACGAGCCGCTCGCGCGCCTTCGCCACTTCCGCCTTGAATCTCTGCGCAGCGGATTCCACGTCCTCCACCCCTTCCGGCTTCCCGTCGAAGAGCTCCTCGAGAACCTTGCGGATGAAGGGCCGGCGGAGCAGCCAACCTCCATCGGCGTTGGTCAGGATCACCCCGCCAACGCCCTGCTCCGGCAGCCAGAACATGTCACTATGGAAACCCACGAGGTCGCCGCCATGGTGCACGACCGCAACCTTGTATTCCGTGTCGACGCTCAGTCCCATCCCGTAGATCGCGTACTCCCCAATCGTCACTTGCGGCGCGCGCCGCGCCAGGAGCACTTCTGCTGAGACAAGCTGGCGCCCGTTGGGCAGTTTCCCGTTCGCGAGTTCCATCTGCACATAGCGGCTCACATCCTTGACGTTGGACCAGGCTCCGCCGGCGGGCCGGATTGGGATCGCCGAGCGATTCAAGTCCATCGTCGCGAGTGCCATCTTGCCCTTGAAGTCCGGCCCGTGCGGACTAGCGTGATTGCGTCGAAGCGCGCGCGCGAAGTCGAAGGTTGTTTCCTTCATCCCGAGCGGCTCGAAAATCCGCTTCTTCATCGCCTCGTCGTAGGCGGCGCCCAACTCCTTTTTCGGGTACTCCACATTTCCGCCGATGTATCCGGCCGCGGCGGCCATCAGATTGGAGTACTGAAAGGTCTCCCCGAATTTCGTGGTCGGCTGAACGGTGGCCAGCAGCTCCATCGCCGATTTCGGGGTGCGCTGGTTGAACTCGAAAATCCACTCGAAGTCCTGGCGCGGCAATCCGGTGCAGGCGCAGATCAGATGCTTCATCAAAACCTGCCGCGTGATTTCCGCATCGCCGAGTTTGAACGCGGGATACACCTGAGTTACCGGCGTCTCCCAAGTGAGCTTGCCACGATCAACCTCGGTCGCCAGCAAAAGCGTGGTGAGCGCTTTGGTATTCGAAGCGATGATGAATAGCGTGTCGGCGTCGATCTTCTCGGGTTTGCCCAACTCACGGACGCCAAAGCCTCCGGCGAAGACGACCTTGCCGCCTTGAACCAGGCTGATCGCAACCCCGGGAATGTCCAGCGCGTTGCGTCCCCGCTCCACCATGTCGGCGATTCGCTTCAATCGCTCCGCGTCGAGGGGATTGGCGGTCCTGCCGGCGAAGGATTCCTTCGCGTAGCCCTTTGGCCGCAAGCTGTCGGAGACGAGCACTATCTGTGCCAGTCGCCGCTCGAAGGGGGCCTGGCCCAACTCGAATAGGACAGCGGTCCACGCCTCCCCGTGGCGAAGCGCCCGACCAGAGACGATGATTCGCTCGTTGGGTGAAGTCTCGTAGTCGTACTCCCGGGATTCGTCCCAGCCGTTGCGCGCAGGCCGAGGCTTGACGAGCTTGAGAGGGCGATTGAAGTCCTCGCGGAACACACGCCAGGCGGTGGCGACCGCTTCGTCCCCGTCTTTGATCGGACTGTCGACGATCGCGATTTTGAGGCCAGGCTCGGGTCCGATGAGCACGGTCCGCGGCCCACTGCTCTCGATGCTCCATCCACCTGGCACCGTGAAGGTCGTCCCCCCGGGCGTCGAACGGGGGGAATTTTCGGCGAGCAGCTGGGGCGCCGGCTTGTTCGCCGGAGGGGCGGTCGCTTGCACCGCGCGAGCGTCGGGCGCAGGGGTGCGGCGAGCCTCCGGCGACGTGGCGCGAGCTTCCTGCGAGGGAGGCGCCCCAGCGCAAGCCAAGAGTTCCAGGCAAGCAGCGAACACGAGCAGTGGATTCGGAGCGGGTCTCATGACCCGCCGCCATACCAACCGGGTCGGCCGGCGGCAACCGAAACGAGAGCCCATGTCATCCGGCGCCATGGTACAAATCCCCTCGGAGATGCTCGGATGCGTCACTGGCCGTTGGCTCTGTTGAGTTTTCTCGCGCTGACGCCGCGTCCGACGCTCACGACCGGGGAGCTTCGTTTGACGCTGCGCGATAGCCTTACCGGTTATGGGCTCGCAGGAGTCATTCGAGCGCGGGGGGCTGATGATACGGCCCGCACAATGTCGATCCGGTCTGGAGAGCAGCTCGAGTTGTCATTCCCTCCCGGAAGTCAGCGCCTCTCAGCCACATCGCCCGGGTACGCACCGATTGAAACGCAATTCGAGGTGATGCCCGAGCTCCCGGTGCCGATCACCATCTGGCTGGATCCCAAGAATCCACCCGAGGCGCTGCGACCCGAGGCGCGCGCGGCGATTGCCGCGACGGGATATGCCACGCTACACGGCTACGTGGCCAGCGAGAACACCGGCGATCCGCTGGAGCAAGTTCAATTAACCGTTAAAGGCACCTCTGCTTTCACCGATCACCGAGGATATTTCCTGCTGCGGATTCCAGTTTCATCGCCACAAGCAGATTCTCTGCCCGAGAGTGCAGATCTCCAAGTGGAGCGACCGGGGTATCTGACCTTGGTTCTCAAGGATACCCTCCTGCCCGAGGGGGATACCCATTTCATTCTCGAGCTTCGAGCTGGGACGGGGCGAGAGGAGCGCGACAACTCGCACAAGCTGGCGATGGCGCCTGAAGTGCTTCGAGAGTCGCAGCTTCCGCCCGAGCAGACGGGCCTCTCCAGTGCCCCACCCGTGTGGAAGCCATCGGCGATCCATACGGACTCATCCCTCGCGCAGGTCATTGCTCCACCCGACAGCATTCGCGTTGGTACCAGTTGCTCGTGCACAAATTGCAGCGGCGTCTCGGTGATGAGCCTGGAGACCTACGTAAGGCGGGGACTGAAGGATGAGTGGATCGCTTCCTGGACGGCGCATTCGCTGCGGGCAGGCGCAATCGCCTATCGGAGCTACGGCAGCTACCACGTTTACCATCCGCTGCGAGCCAACTACGACATCTGCAATACCGCCTGCTGTCAGGTCAACAACCCAGGAACGAACGGCAGGACGGATTCGGCGGTCAGCTACACCACCGGGATCCTTCTGCAGCGTATCGGCGAAGTGTTTCGCGCCGAGTACTCCGCGGAGAACAACAACTTTGGCTGTGGCGGTCCGGGCTGCAGCAACGCGTCCTGTCTCTGTGGCGATGGCAACGCGGGCTCGCCTGGTGCGAGCTGGCCCTGCGTGACCGAATCCTTCGATGCCGGCCACGCGTGCTCCGGCCATGGCCGAGGCATGTGCCAGTGGGGGACGCAGCGATCCGCCCTTCAGGGTCAACTCTGGAACTGGATTGAAAATCACTATTACAACGACAACGGCAACCCCGGAGGCCTGAGGTCAGCATTCGTGACCTCGCCATTGGATATAGCCGATGCCTTTCCCGATCCGCCGGTGGTCTCGGCTGGCGATACATTTGTCGCTAATTACTCGACGGTCAATTACGCCGAGCTGCCACACAACCAAGTACTGCTGGGCGCCACTCTCTATTCTGCGAATACCGGTTACATTTCCGATCCTGCGAATGATGCCGAGGTGGTGCTCAATCCCGGCAGCAACGATGTGGCGCGTTGGTTCACCGTGCCTGATTCCACGCCACCCGGCGGTTACGACCTCCTGGTCGCCTTGTGGATCGATGTGGACGAGGACTTTGCGATTACCGGCGCTGATCTGCCTCTCGTCTCCTATACCTTTCCTGGCGCAGTGACGGTTCAATAGCCTTTTTCTGTCTGACTTTCCGTTACGATGAAGGGGTGGAGTCTCCGAATCTCCCCGCCCGTTACTGTGCCCAAGCGCTGGTCTCGCTGTGCGGTGTGTGGCTGTTATTCCTGGCAGCGCGAGCCGACGATGTTTGGATCCTCCGGCACGTGGTGCTCCCAAATTGGTTCTTACCTCCAACCACGCTGCGAGGGTTTCACTTGGCGCGCGCGGCAACGGCGCTGCTCGGGCTCTTCGTCTTGGGTGTGCTCGGGCCGAAGGTCGGACGCTGGGCCGGCTCGCAATCGGGAAAGACGCTCGCCGCGAGCTGCGGGCGGATCGCGGCCGCGCTGCTTTTCGCAGTGATTGCTTCGGAGATGGTCGTGCGCAACTGGGATAGCGAGCCATTTGGGCGCAAGACCAGGCTCGAGTTCGGGCTCGGGCGACCCGATCCGCGCTTCGGATGGGTGCTCGTTCCTTCGCACAGCACTCTGGTGAAGAACCGCCGCGCCAAGCCTGTTCATTACAATATCGATGCCTGGGGCAATCGTGCCCGCAGTGAGCTCTCAGTACCTGATCCCGCGCTGCCGACGCTGGTGGTTACCGGCGAGTCGATCGCGTTCGGCCACGGCCTCAAATACGAACAGACATTCGCCGCCATTCTCGGTGAGCGGCTGGGCTTGCAAGTGGTGAACGTTGCTTCGGGCGGCTACGGGACGGATCAGGCGTATCTGCGTTTGCTCGACGTGCTGGAGCGGCTAGATCATCCAGTGGTGGTACTGACGGTTTTCCATCCGGTGCAACTCGGACGCGCGCTGCAGGACTTTCGTCCTCGGCTCGTCTTGCGGAGTGGTAAGCTCGTTCTCGAGAGCGCGGCGAGCGGATTTTGGTCGCGCTGGAAGCTTCGCGATCTTTGGATGAACGAGCTGCCCTACCTTAGCGACGAAGCGTTTGCAAAGACGATGGCGCTGAACGTGGCGATCGTTCAGGCCACCTCGATGGCCGCCCGCTCCCGGGGCGCCGAACCGCTGTTCGTCGTGCCTAGCTTTGGTCCGCCCAGATCACTCGGGGAGCACCGAGAAGCATTCATCTTGCGCGAGCTGTTCGAGCAACAGCGTCAGCCGTATTTGCTGATCGACATTGATCGGAACCGGATCATGCTTGACGAGTGGCACCCCGATGCGATCGCGGCCCGCGACATTGCCGCTACTGTGGAGCGCGAACTCCGGCTGCGACTGAAGCGTTAGGCGCTGATCCGTCATCGCGCTTCAGAAGCGAAGGGATCCGGGTTGGAGAATAGCCACTCTCGCGAGAGCTCCAGCGGTATGGCTGATCGGCGGGCAAGTGGAGAAAGACGAAGGCTGGGGGTGTGGCCTTCCAGCGGTGCTCGTCCAAAACGAGCTTGTTGCCGGCGCAATTTTTCTCTCGTCGAAGATACTCTTGGTAGGCCCCACTGATCAGATCGCCGTTGTACCAGAAGTAGGCTCCGTCTCGACGGAAGATCGGATTGAAAGCCGGCGGAACAAATACTGACTGGTCGCCAGTAGTCCGTCTGAGAACGAACTCCTGGACATTCAGCTGTTCTCGGTTGCTCGGGTACAGAAGCAGAACGGCAATCAAGACCAAAGGCATGCAGAGTATCGAGCGTCTGAGCACTACGGCCTGCCACCCTTCGCGAACCGAATCGAGCAGTTCGGCCGCAAACAGTGCAAGCAGCGGAAGCAGAACGATGAAGTACTGCGCGAGTGGAAATCGGTTGAAGAAGAGAAAGCCGAAGTAACCGATCCCGATCCACAGCAGCCAGAGCTTGCACTCATCTCGAGGCGAAAAGCAGTCTCGGCGCAACAACCCTCTGGCGCAGAGATAGGCTCCAATCGATCCGGCAATCCAGAGGACGGGATCGAGCAGAATGCTCAATCCGATCGTCTTCGCGACGAAGAAGTGTTGGCTCAGCTCCGCCTCCAAGTAGAAGAAACGATTGAAGGGATAGTTCCAGAACCAAAACTCCTTGAAGATTCCAAGCGAGCCCATCGCGACGAAGAGTTCGGCCGTAAAGAGCGCCGTGACCATCATCACAACGGACAGCCCCACCACCAATGGCCGGACCCGCTGACGCCTCCAGCGCCGAAGGACAACCAGAAATAATCCGCCGATCAACAGGAGCGAGACGACGACGACCGCCTTCTGCAGAATCACCACCGCTACACCGAAAAGCGCTCCGGAAGCGAACGCACGCCACCATTTCCCCTCCTCAATGAAGGCCGCCCAGTTGACCAGCCCTCCATAGAGCGCGACATTCATCAAGGGATCAGGACGAAACTCGAGCGTGCTGCGCACGAACATGGAAGAGGCGAGAAGCAGAAGCACCGGGAATTGCCAGCGCACCTGAGGGTACAGACGTTGAACCAGCCGTCTGACGAGCCACAGGACGCTGACCAGGCATAGAGAGTCGAAGATGCGCGCGCCGAACACCAGCCAGCGGACCGACGCGAACTTGGCGACTATCGGCGCGGCCAGGAACCAAAGAGTCGGATGATGTTGCTCGAGAAAGTCCCGGTATGGCAATTGCCCGACCGAGATCAACCACGACGCATGCAGGTGCTCGATCTCGTCATGGTCGTAGGCTGCAAACCAGCAATGCCAAACGCCGATCAGGCCAATCACCGCCCAAAAGGCACCCCAGGACAGATTCATCTGCGGGTTGGGTAGCGATTTTTGCCTTCGGCTGACTGGCCTCGCCATGATCAGAAAATTGCGTAGATGAATGGCGCCAGGGCCTCAACGCTCGCGGCAGCGATCAAAAGGAGACCCGTCGCGCATAGGAAAACGACCAAGGGTATGAGCCAACGCTTTCCGTTCTCGCTGCGCCAAATGCTGAGCGCAAACTCGGGAATCGAGGTGAGGGCGCTTCCGAAGACCACCACCCCTCGTTGGATCTTCCCTCTTCTACGGATCATCCCACGGACTCCAGTCGCGCGCGGCCCATCGCCGAAGCGCGTTGAGAGCATGCTCGCAGGGGCTCGAAGCGGCAAGCAATTCTGCCGAACATGAAACCCTTCAGTCGGAGCGACACTGCGTACAGCAACGCGTTGCACACTCGGCAGAGGGATCAGTGTCGCTGGCCTGATCAGCAAGCGGGCCGGACAACACTCAGCAACGCGGCTGACTGTGTCTGGGACGACAGTTACCGGGCGTCCTCCGCGCCGGTGACATGTCGAAACTCGGCGAGCAGAAGCACGTCGTAGAGCGCCTTGAGCAGGCCAGCGAAGATCAGCGGCCAGCCGAAGGACGAATGAGCAAGCAGCAGGCCGGTCAAGCTCGGCGGAATGGCTGATGCGAGACTCCGGGGCACATTGGTGACGCTGGCCGCGGCGGCTCGTTCCTCCGGGGGCACCACCGCCATCACGTAAGCCTGCCGCGCCGGCACGTCCATCGACGACAAAGAGGCTCGCAGCAGAAGGAAAGTGACCGCGAGCGGTGCGGTGGGCACCACTCCTGCGACAATCAGAAAGAGATTCGCGGGAAGGTGGGTGAAGACCATTGTTCGGATCGCGCCGATCCGCGCGGCCAGCCAGGAGGAGACAAACTGGGAGAGAGCTCCTACCAGGGATGCGCCGAAAAAGACCGCTCCTGCCACCTCAGGCGAGAGTTGAAAGCGGCGGTACAGCCACAGCACCAAAAGCGACTGCACGACGAAGCCGCCCCCGAACGCATCGAGGCTGAAAAATGCCGCGAGCTTGAGGACGATTCTCTTTGATTGCGCGAGCGGCCGCGCCTTCTGTCCAGAGTTGACCTCGAGGGCGCGCGAGAGCCGCGCATAAACGACCGCAGTGCACACCCCCATCGCACCGTAGAGCAGGAAAGCGCCGCGTTCCGCGGTCAATACCTCGACGCCCAAAGACCTCGAGAGCCGATCGGGCAAACCGCTCGCGAGCGCGCCCACCGCTCCAGCGAAGGTTCCCACCAGATTGTACCAGGCGAAAATCGACGTTCGCTCCCTCGCGCGGACCGTCTCCGCTAGCACTGCCTGCTCGGTGGGAAGAAAAACGCTGACATCGCCGGCCGATGGGTTGATCGTCCCGACGAATGCGGTCACCACGATCGGCCAGAAACTGCGCAGTCCGGCAAAGAGCAATCCGGTGAACAGCATCAGCGCCGACGCCCCAAGCAGGAGAGATCTTCGGTCCAGCCGATGCGCGCTGAGGCCGACCGCGATGGTCAGAGCGGCCGAACCCAAAAGCGTCGCGGTCACCACCACCCCGACCTCGGTCGGCGTGAAGCCGAGGCGAATCAAGTAGTCGGCGAGCAGGACACTCACCACGCCGTCCGCAAACCCTCGCAACGAGCGTGTCCACAGAAGCCTTCGCGCATCGGGCGTGGCGGAGGGTGGCAGCAGCCGAGAGCTCATGCAGACTTGGCTATTTAGTACAACTGTGCTACCAGATGAAGATGTAAGATTCAATTGTTCTATGACATGCCGAGGAGAGCCATGGAGGGGAACCATGCAGCAGCCCGCTCCGACGCAAAGCGGCTTCTGTTGATCAGCAACTCCACGCAGCATGGCGGTGGCTATCTCGACCACGTTGAGAGTGAAATTCGAGAATTTCTCGGCGCCGCTAGGCGCGTGCTATTCGTGCCGTTCGCGCTCTTCGATCAGGACGCTTACGTCGAGCTGGCCCGGGCGCGATTCGAGCGGATCGGGTACTCGCTCCATTCGCTCGATCGGGAGAGGGACATTCTCCAGGCGGTCGAGAGTGCCGATGGCGTTTTCGTCGGAGGCGGAAACACCTTTCGGCTCCTGAACTCTCTCTACAGTTCGGGCGTCATGCCCGCCCTTCGCGCGCAAGTCGCGCGAGGGATTCCGTAGATCGGCTCGAGCGCCGGGTCGATCGTCGCTTGTCCCTCCCTCAAGACGACCAAGGACATGCCGGTGGTCGAGCCGCCCTCGTTTGAAGCGCTCGGGCTGGTCGATTTTCAGATCAGTCCACACTACCTGGATCCGGATCCACTCTCGACGCACATGGGCGAAACGCAAGAGCAGCGCATTCAGCAGTTCCTCGAGGAAAACGAGCTGCCGGTGGTGGGGCTGCGCGAAGGATCCTTCTTGCGGGTTGAAGGCGGCTCGACCGTGCTCAAGGGCAAGCCGGGGGCGCGCGTCTTTCGCCGCGGGCATTCGCCGCTCGAGGTTCAACCGGGCTCGGAGCTTCGGGAACTGCTGTTCCCGGAGGGAAGCGGCCGATGAAGCAGCGCCCAACACTTGAACTCAAACGCAGCGAGGTGGCTCGGCTCCTGAGCTTGGATGAATGCATCGCCGCAGTCGAAAACGCGTTCAGACTGCACGGCGAGGGACGGCTCGCTCCCCCTCAAATGCTCTCAGTGCATGCCGGAGAGGGGGTTTTTCACATCAAGGCGGGGTTGCTCCCTCTGTCGAAGAGCTACTTCGCCGCGAAGCTGAACGGAAATTTCTTTCGCAATCTGGAGCGCTTCAATCTTCCCAACATCCAAGGACTGATTCTGCTCTGCGATGGTGAGCACGGATATCCGTTGGCGGTAATGGATTCGATCGAGATCACGATCCTACGAACCGGTGCCGCGACGGCGGTTGCTGCCAAGCACCTGGCGCGAAAGGATGCGCGGGTGGTGACCATTTGCGGCTGTGGCAACCAGGGGCACGTCCAGCTTCGGGCGCTCGGTCGCGTCCTTCGCTTGCAGCAGGCATTCGCGTTCGACATCGCAGAAGACCGTGCTCGGAGATTTGCCGATCAGCTCTCATCAGAGTTGAATCTCGAAGTTCACGCCACCGGCGATTTGGCCTACGCCCTCTCGCGCAGCGACGTCTGCGTAACCTGCACCCCGTCGAAAAAGCCGTTTGTAAGGCGGGAGCACTTACGACCGGGGACGTTCTTGGCCGCGGTCGGCGCGGACAGTCCAGAAAAGCAGGAGCTGGAACCGGACATTCTGGGCTCGAGTAAATTGGTGACAGACAGTCTCGAGCAGTGCGCCCAGATCGGCGAGTTACACCACGCGCTCGAGCGAGGCACGACGCGAAGGGAACGAGTCCACGCGGAACTCGGTGAAATCGTAGCCGGCTCGAAGCAAGGTCGAGTCTCGCCCCAGGAAACGATCATTTTCGACAGCACGGGAACGGCACTGCAGGACGTTGCCGCCGCCGCCCTGGTCTACGAAAAGGCCATCCGTGAAGGCATCGGTGCGTGGGTGGATTTTGCCGGGTGAGGCGTCGGTTCGCAGTTGAATCATTGGCGCTGAAGCGCGGCGAGAACCGGTTGAATGTCGTTCAGGTCCACGCCGTAGATGTCCGCGAGCGCCGCGCCCAGTTCCTCCGGTGCGAGCCTGGATGCCAACTGCTTCGCGCGGCGAATCGGCTCGTGAAGGTGATGGGTGAGCACCCAGATACCGAGCTGGCGGCGCACAACGCTCTCGCAAACTCCCTCGAGAACCTCGACGCCCCCCTCGCGAAGAATGCGCACACCCTCGCCGTCGACGCGTGGATGTGGATCGCGCATGCCGATCACGACCTTTCCAAGTCGATGCTCGAGGATGACGCGCGAGCACGCCGGCGTTCGACCATGGAACGAGCATGGTTCGAGCGTGGAGTACATCGTCGCCCCTTCGATGCTCACACCCCGGGCCTTGGAGCTTCGTGCCGCGGCAATCTCCGCGTGATCTTCACCCGGGCCTTGGGTGTGTCCCTTCGCCACAATCTCGCCTCGCGCGTTGACGATGACGCAGCCCACCCACGGATTGTCTCCGGTGGTGCCGCGCGCGAGCTCAGCCTCGTCGATCGCCAACCGCATGAAGCCTTCGTGGTCGAGCGGCATCTGCCCAGTCCTTGCACGCAGCGTAGATGCGTGCAAGGGGCCACCAAGACTCTCGGCTTAGCGCGTCTGGTCCGATCCGAGAGCGGATCAGGGATGACTGCCAGCCGACGACGGGATCTCCCAATACTTGTCCTTCAACGCCTGCTTGATCCACGCCAGATGGCGCTTCTCATCGCCGAAATTCTTTTCAATTAAGGCGCGGAGGTCCGGCGTCCAATCCGCTTTGAGCGCGGATTCATAGGACCGGTTGGTCAGCTCTTCGTTGGCCATCATCGCAAGCAGGGCGGCATGGTTTCCCATCATGCTGGTGACCGCCGTGAAGCCTCGGAGCACCGTGCCCTTGAGGTCGCGAGAGCTCACCAACTCCGTGCCGCCCAGTCTGATGATCGCTGCGTTGAGGTCCTGTACGTGTCGCTGATGGTCAACGCGGAATTCCGCCAACTTTTCGCGGATCAGGAGAACGTCAATCCGCTCGATCGCAGCCTGGTAAAGGTCAATCGCGTCCACGTCCAACTGCGCAAGCTCACGCAGTTTGCTCAGTTCTTTCTCTGCCATAGGTCACCAGGCCTCTCTTAAGGGCTCTTTCCAGTAGAACCCGCCCTCGAGCTCGAATCGGGCTCCGCGCCAGATCCGCCGGTGCCGGCGTCCTCCTTGTCCTTCTTCTTGCCACCCCGTTCGGCCGTACCTAGGTCGCTCGGACCCGCGCCGCCGGTACCTCGCGTCGTATCCGAGCTGGGCCCCGCAGATGAGGAGGTTCTGCCCACGCTGGTGGTGCCCTTCTCCTCGCATGCCAAAAATCCAGGAACACCCAGCGCTACCATCGCCGCCATCAGGAACTTCTTCGAAATGCCTTGAGACATAGTGCGCTCCGTTTGGAATGAGTCATTCAAATCGTGTTCATTCCAAGTCGGAGTGGCAAAGGGCTAGCGACCAGCATCGGCTTCGGCGGCTGCTCTGGGACCCGCCAAGCGAGATGACGCCGTCAGGCTAAGCCGGCCGGGACCGGTCGCGCTTGCAACGATGCGACGAGTGTCTCCAGGCGGGGTTGCAAATTTCGCACGACTTTGTCGAGGTCCGCGCGCATCTTCACAGGGTAGAAACGGCCGGCCTCGCCCGTCCGCGGTACCCGCACCCAGGCAGACGGCAGGACGAGCTCGCCCTTTTCGTCCAGCAGAGCCGTAGCCTCTCCGCTGACCGTTTCGAACTGAAAAACATCGACGCCATCCGCCTGTTTTTTCACCGCCCGAAACGGCAGGACGATGCGCTTGCGCATCAGTGCTTCGAGCACGAAGGTGAAATTATTGGTTGAGATTAGAGGATGTTGCTCGGCGACCACCTGCTCACGCAGGATGATCCGGTCGCCGACTCGAACCGGCGCTCCTCCCGGGTCCAGCGGCTGTCCCGGAAGCGCGCGCTCGGTCGCCTCCACGGTCATCGCCTTGCCGCGAAAAACGTGAAAGCCGATCGCGACTGGGTCCACCGTTGCCCCGAGGTTATCCACGTTCGAAAAAAACAGGTGCCGTACGCCGCTGGCAAAGAGCTTTTCGGCAATGCCGGTCTCGCGGATGGCGCGATAAAAATCACCGTGCCCCGAGGGTGCGAGCGACAGGTTCCCTTGGGGGTCTCGATACATCTCACCGGGCGGCGTGATGCGTGGAAGCATCTGTTGCCGAAAGCGCAGCACTGGTTCTTCGGCCCAGAGTTGACGTAGATGCTCCGCGATCGGGTCGTCTGTAAGATCGGAAGTCATCAACGCCGAGGTCACCGCTCTTCCATGCCTCTGGCCCACTGCTCGTGCAGCCTCGAGTTTGAGATCGAGGAAGGAGTACCCTTTGAATACGGGGACCAGACCTTTAACCATCCCGCCAAATCGGGTCCCGGCCCCACCGGCGAGGATGACCTGCGCCACTTGGCCGCGGCTCAATGCCTCGCGACCCAGGTGCAGACACGCCTGATGATCCGGGCTTCCCGGTTTGGGAAGCTCGTCGATCTCTTCCGAGCGTACCGGTGCATAAGCGGCGGAGTCCCTCGAAGCAGCGTCCGATTGAAGCGCACCGGCGCGAAAATCCGCCAGCAGCCGTTCGAAAAGCCGTCGATCGTATTGGTCGCCCAACTCCGTTCTAATCTACAACGGTCCACGGCTTCGGCAGAAGTACAGTTTCGCCCGCTTTTGCGAACCGAAGCCGTTGGCGCTGCGCGGACAGTCGGCATACGTTAACGCTCACTCGCACGGCGCCTTTGCTTTTCGGAGGAGGTATGAAACCCCAGCTCAAACGCATCCAGACATCGCAATTGGATCTGGCCTACCTCGATGTGGGCGATCCGAAGGGAAAGCCGGTCGTTCTTCTTCATGGGTGGCCCGACGATCCCACTACCTGGAATGAGGTAAGCGCCGAGCTCACCAACCGGGGTTGCCGCGCGTTCATACCCTATCTGCGCGGGTTCGGGCCGACCCGCTTTCTTACGTCTGGATCGAGTAAGTCAGGACAACTGGTCGCGCTTGGGCAAGACATGATCGAGCTGACTGAGCGCCTTGGGCTCGAGCGTTTCGTCCTGGTCGGACACGATTGGGGCGCACGGGCGGCTTACATACTTGCCGCCCTCCATCCCGAGCGCGTGCAAGGACTGCTTACTCTGTCCGTCGGCTACGGAACGAATGATCCGCGTCAGAAGATGGCGTACGCCCAGGTGCGCAGCTACTGGTATCACTGGTTCTTCGCCACTTCTCGAGGGAAAGCTGCGCTCGAGTCCGATCGGCGAGAACTTTGCAGATTCCTTTGGAGGACCTGGTCCCCCACTTGGCACTTCGCGGACAAGGAATTCGAGGAAACGGCAACTTCTTGGGAGAACCCGGATTGGACCGACGTCACCTTGCACTCCTACCGGCACCGATGGGGCTACGCCGAGGGCGATCCGAAGTATCGAGAGCTCGAGGAGAGGATGGCGCAGTTACCTCAGATCCGTGTTCCGACCATTCTGATCCAGGGGACCGAGGACGGTTGCAACCTCCCGGAGACCAGCGCGGGCAAGGACCACTTCTTCACTGCCGGCTATCGCTACGTTCTGGTTAAAGCCGGCCACTTCATCCAGCGCGAAGACCCTCAAAGCGTGATCGGCGCGGTGCTCGAGCTGCTCTCGACCGATCGCGCCTAACCGGCCTGCGGGCCTATCTGCGCACGCCGATTGCGTTGGCAAGCAACTCGTCGCGCAAGGATGCGGCCCGAGTGCGAGCGACCGGGACGTGGATACCGAGGCCGTCCAGTCCAATCGCGATTCCGACAAAGAGAATCGTGTTGCCGGCAGACCGCTCGAGCGTTTTGATCTGGCTGCTGTTGACGAGCCAATTTCGATGCACGCGAGTGAAGCCGGCGCCGGCCGAGGCTTCGATCGCTGCGAGTGAAACGTCGATATCGAAGGTGCCATGCCGAGAATGCACGAAGGTCAGTCGCTCGGCAGCTTCGAACGCCCAGATCTCCCCCAGCTCCAAGAACACCAAGGCACCGCGTCGGCGCGCCACGACCCGCGTAGCCGAGGGCCCGGGCGCGGCGGGGGTTGGAGTGTCCAGTTCCCGCTGATAGGAACTGGTGCGGCCGCTCGGGGGATTCTTCGCCAATCTCCTGCGGCCGCTCTTCATGTTGCGGCATTGAACAGCGCATGCATCGGCCTGTCTTTCTCAATTCCGACCTTGTTTCGCCGGAGGCGACACAAAATGCGGGACCCGCACTCCGAGGCTGAATCGTCGCATCCCCTACTTTTTCGGTACGCTGTTAAAGGGGATCGCGGTAGAGGGGACGCTTTGAGGGGGCCCCGATGCTGCAATGGGTACCGGTAGAAACCGGTCAACCTGAGGATCTCCGCAACTACGTCTCGTGGGAACAAACCTTGTGTAGCGACAAGGCCTGGCCAGGGATTCACCTACAACAAACCACGACGGCCGGTGGCGAGCTGCCCGAGGGCTATCTGCCACGCCACCTTGTCTATTTGCACGTGGGTGACCCAGTGGTGAACGAAAGATACGTCGTCGGGCAAGGGTGGCATACCGAGACTCTAAGAGCTGGAAATGTCCTCGTGCTGCCCGCTGGTGTCCCATTTGCCGCTCGATGGCGAAGTCCGACAGCGTGCCTCGAGGTTCATATCGAGCCGGAATTCGTTTCGAGAACGTTCGACCAGGATCAAGTTGAGCTTACCCCCACTCATGCGGAGAACGATCCGCTGATTGTCCAGATCCTCCATGCGCTCCGGCGAGAGGCGATTGAGGGATTGCCGCGAGGTCGCCTATACGGCGACTGCTTGGGTACCGCCTTGGCAGCTCATCTCGTGCGCTACTTTTCAGTTCTCGGAGGAGGCATCCACTCTCCGAGGGGGATGCTGCCGCGAAATCGCCTGCGACGAGTGCTCGACTATATCAATGATCGACTCGAGCGGAACCTCTCCCTGTCAGAGCTTGCCGGTCTAGTCGGGCTCAATCCGGACTACTTTTCCCGTGCCTTCAAGCACACCACGCGCTTTTCACCGTATCGCTACGTCTTGCTCAAACGAATCGAGCGAGCCTGCGTGCTACTTCGGGATCCGCGCATCTCGATCTCGGAGATTACCGGGCGCTGTGGATTTGCAAGCCAGAGCAGCTTCACCACGGCATTTCGGCGGATCAAGGGAATCACCCCATCCGCTTACCGGCACGCGCTGCTGTAGGCCAGACCGCAAGCAACGCATCGAGCTCGTCCGGCGACGGGGGTTTCGCGAGGTACGAGTCGAATCCCGCCTCACGAGTGCGGTCTTGGTCCTCCTGCTGGGTATATCCGCTGAGGGCAATCAGTCGGGTGGCCCGAAGGCTCCTATCCCGCCGAAGAATACGAGCAACTTCAAAGCCGTTGAGGTCCGGCAGTCCGAGATCGCAAATCACGAATTGCGGCCTCACCCTCCGCACCAGGTCAATGCCGGACCGTCCTGTCAACGCAATCTCCACCCGATGGCCGGCGATCTCCAGCACGTCCGCGAGCGTCTGCGCCACATCTTCGTTGTCGTCGATAATCACCAGAGTTCTGGGGTGCCCCCACTGCCCGGAGGCCTCAACTTGAGCCGCTTCGCTTCGCTCCGAGCGTGAATCGCTCCCGGGCGTTCGCTTGCGTTGGATCGGCGCTTGACCCTGCGACGACCGCTTGCTGCGCTGACGAGTTTTGTTCACTGCGTTTTCCCGGCACCCTCAGAACGGCGACTGCAGGAGTCTGCGTTTCCCTCGATTCGCGCAATTGGTCGCAAGGTATGCCCTCTTTTGACCAACCGACACTCGAGGTGGACGGGCGTCCATGCCTCCTGTAATTGAAGCCAAGCCGTTGGTGTGAGTAGAACCGTCCTGGCTGGCTGGGGCCAGACCGGAGGTCGCGATGTTTGAGTCGTTGAGCAACACCTTTTTCCGCAATGCGTTTCGCACCGCGCGCGTGCTCGTTCATGGCGTACAGCTCGTAGCCAGCCTCGGTTCTGTATTGGCCCTGGCCCAGCCCAAGCCCGAGCCTTCACCTCCGGCGCCGAAAGCGCGCCCGCAGACGCGTTCGATGGTGATGACCCGTTTCGGGATCGTCGCCACCAGCCAAAGCCTCGCTTCTCAGGCCGGCGCTCAGATCTTGGAGCTCGGAGGCAACGCGGTGGATGCGGCGATCGCCGCGAATGCGGTGCTCGGCCTGGTCGAGCCGACCAGCAATGGACTGGGTGGCGATCTCTTCGCGATCGTTTATGAAGCGAAAACCGGCAAGCTTTACGGGCTCAATGCCAGCGGTTGGGCGCCGGCCAAGCTGACGATCGACTATGTGCGTTCGCAAGGACATCAGACGATGCCCCAGCGAGGGATCCTCACCGTCACTGTCCCTGGGTGCGTCGCGGGGTGGGATCTCCTACGAAAGAAGTTCGGAACCAAGGACTTTCAGACCTTGCTTCGCCCGGCAATCTACTATGCGGAGGAAGGCTTTCCCGTGACGGAGCTGATCAGCGAGGGCTGGCATGCTACCGAGCGCGCGATCGACGAGGGTCGGATCGAGGCCAATGCAGCGTTCAAGCAGACGTTCTTGCCAGGTGGCCACGCTCCTGCGGCGGGCGAAATCTTTCGAAATCCCGATCTGGCGCGCTCACTGCGTCAGATTGCCTCCCATGGGCGCGACGGCTTCTACAAGGGCAACACCGCAGCGGCGCTGGTGCGTCTGTCGCACGAAGTGGGCGGTGCGATCGAGGAGGATGATCTGGCCCAATTTCAAGCCGAATGGGTCGAGCCGATCTCCACCACTTACCGCGGGTGGACGGTGACCGAGCTTCCGCCCAACGGTCAGGGCATCGCGGCGCTGTTGATGCTGAATCTGATGGAGCGTTTTCCGTTGCGCGACTATGGCCAAGCGAGCGCCAAGTCCTTGCACGTGATGATCGAGGCAAAGAAGCTCGCCTACGCGGATTTGATGCGCTACGTGGCGGATCCGCGCTTCGCGAAAGTGCCGGTTGACGGGTTGCTCTCGAAGACAGTCGCGCAAAAGCGAGCGAGAGAGATCGTTGCGGATCGCGTGCTGGCATCCGCCACTCCCAGCACGGCCGAGGACATCCAGTCCAAACCAGGCGCCGACACCATCTACATGTCGGCGATCGACAAAGAGGGCAACATCGTCTCCCTGATTCAGAGTAACTACAGCGGTTTCGGCTCTGGACTGGTGGCACCGAGCACTGGCTTTGGCTTGCAGAACCGGGGCGCGCTGTTCAGCCTCGATCCGAAGCACCCCAACGCGCTCGAGCCTCGCAAGCGTCCCCTGCACACCATCATTCCTGCCTTCCTCCAAAAAGGCGATGTTCGGATCGGCTTTGGAATCATGGGCGGATGGAACCAGGCCCAGGCGCACGCCCAATTCGTATCCAACGTGGTGGATTTTCAGATGAACATCCAGGCCGCGCTGGAGGCGCCGCGGTTTACCAAGCTGACATTCGAAGGAGTTGACGTGGCGATGGAGTCACGGATTCCCGAAGCGACTCGCGCAGAGCTGACCCATCTGGGGCATAAGATTACGCTTCTGCCTCCCTATTCCGGTGAAGTAGGCGGCGGACAGGCTGTGATGCGCGATGGCCAAGAGGTGAATTTCGGGGCTTCCGATCCCCGCAAGGATGGCGCAGCCATTCCCCAGGCGGCTCCGGTGTTTAAACCCGCCCCGCGAAACGGCAAGCAGGCAAAAACAGCTAACCGTTGAGTTTGATAGCCATCGCCACTGCCGAAGCGGGACAGGCGCCCCGCAATTCTTCAGAGGCGTTCAAAGACGCGGGAAGCTGCTCTCGGGTGATTCGCGCAAAGCCTAAACGGGCAAAGAAGTCCGCTGCGGTGGTGGTCAAAAGAAAAAGACCGTCCAATCCGGTTGCGCGGATCAGTGGATTGAGGCTCGCCACCAGCGCTCGACCCACTCCTTTGCTCCTGAAGTTTTCGTCCACCACCAGCGACCGCAGCAGGCCGGATCGGCCGTGGATCTCGAGGCCCACCGCGCCCAGAAGCTGCCCCGACGAGTCCGCCACCAGGAAATGGTCCCAATGTTCGCGCACCCCGGCTAGCGGCAGCTTCGCGCGTTCCAGCAGCCGGCTGACTGCGGGAAAGTCCTCCTCGCGGGCGCCGCGGACCTGAAAGGCCTCCGGACTCCAGCCGCGTTCACTGATCAGCGCGGATACGAGCTCTTTCAACTCGTCGCGAATCGCACGTACGCGCTCAAGCGTCTCTCCTTTCGGGTCGGCCAGGTTCCAGTCGATCCGTTGGAGTCCCGGAACCACCGGACACTCCTCGTTGCAGCCCATCGTCACGAGCAGTTGCGCCTCGCGCGCTAATGACGCGGTCAGAAGCTGGGGCTTCACCTCGTCGATCTCGATTCCCACTTCCCGCATCGCGGTTATCACTTCGGGATGAATGCGCGATGCGGGGTGTGTTCCGGCCGAAATCGCCCGGGCCCTCGCCCAATCGGCCAAGGCCCTAAACCAGCTGGCGGCGATTTGCGACCGACCCGCATTGTGAACGCACGCAAAAAGCACCGTGGTGATTCGCTCTGGCGGCTGCACGGTCATGCCCTTAGTCCCAGAGCGTAATCCGCGCAACGCCCGTCGATGAGCCAGATACCCTATTGGGTATCGCGAAACGCTTGACAGGCTGCAGTCTCAAGTTTATCCAGCGAACCGATTCGCGGTTGCTCTCGTTAGGCGAGGCGTCCGCGCGAACATAGGCCACTGTCCCGGAACGACGAGAGTCGCCAAGGGGTAGACCAGAGCTTGCCGGATTAAGGCTTGCCCTAATGTGGCTGAGGGAAGAGGCATTGGCCTCCTCTACGTCGCGCGCGTGCTGAAGCTGGACTTGGGGGGCGGCTCGGCGGGCGTTGGACCCGGCTCGCCGACTCTTCCCTTTCGCCCTCGGACAGAGCAGCGTGATCGAGGAGCTTAGGATGCAAGAGGCAGTCTCCACGACGGAGAAAGCGCGGATGGGCTTGCCCGCCACGCTCTTCTACCGGTTCCGCAAGGCCGCGAAGGCCCTGAAAAGGTTCGGGGCGATTGCCGGGCCTGGGATCATCGTGATGGTGGCCGATAACGACGCGGGCGGAATCACCACCTACACCACCACCGGGGCCAAGTACGGTGACCATCTGCTTTGGTTTCTGATTCTGCTCGGGCCGGTCGCGTACTTAGTCCAAGAGATGACGGTGCGGCTGGGCGCGGTCACCAAGCGGGGTCATGCGGAGGCCATCTTTCATGGCTTTGGAGCCTTCTGGGGTTGGTTCTCGTTGCTCGACCTGGTCCTCACCGACTGGCTGACGATGATCACCGAATTCATCGGCATGACCGCGGCGATGAGCATCTTCGGCGTGCCTGCGTGGGTCACGGTGATCGGCTGCTGGCTCCTGATGGGCTCGATGATCCTCAGTGGCAGCTACTGGACCTGGGAGAAAATTGCGCTCGCGCTCTGCGTCGGAAACCTGATCTACATCCCGGCCGCGTTCATGGTGCATCCCTCGATCAGCGATGTCCTTCGCAACAGCCTGGTGCCCCATTGGCCCCCCGGGGGACTCACCAACGAGCTGTTCTTCCTTTTGATGGCGAACATCGGCACCACGATCGCCCCCTGGATGTTGTTTTTCCAGCAGAGCTCGGTGGTGGATAAGGGATTGCGGGAGCAGGACATCAGGTTCGCAAAGTTGGACACCGCGATTGGCGCGGTGCTGACGGTGGTGGTGGCGACCTTCTTGATTGTCGTTTCCGCCAGGCTGCTCTCCGGTCAGGCCGTTGAAAGCGCGGCGCAAGCAGCCGTCGAGATCATGCCGGTGAACAAATACGTTGGGACGATTATTGCGATTGGCCTTTTCGATGCGGGTTTTCTGGGCGCGATCTGCATCTCATTGGCCAGCTCTTGGGCATTCGGCGAGATTTTCGGTTGGGCGCACTCGTTGAACCAGAACATCCGAGAGGCTCCGTGGTTTTACGCCTACTACTTCTTTGATCTGGTGCTGGCCGGGACCGTGGTCCTTATCCCCAGAGCGCCGCTCGTGTTGATTACGCTTTTTGTTCAGGTGATCGCCACGACCCTTCTGCCGGCAGCACTGGTGTTTCTCATCCTTCTGCTGAACGACAAAAAAACGATGGGCAAATATCGAAACGGCACCTGGCAGAACGTGGCGAACATCTCGATTGTCCTGGTGATCATCGTTTTGTCCACACTGTACGGGGTGACCACACTTTTCCCCGGGGTGCTCGAATGAAGCCCTTCAGCGCCGTGTTCAGCAGCTTGGTGAACCAAGTCAGAGCCATCAACCGAAGGTACGCGAAGCCACAGATTGAGATGACTTGGTTCGTGAAGGCCTGCCTGCTGATACTGCGGCTATATCTGTTCGTGCTGGTGAGCTTGATGATTTACAAGTTTGTGAAGACCCTGAAGAGTTGAGCAAGAGGTTGACCCGATGACTGCTACAGCAGGCACGCTGAACACCCCCTCACGGACAAGCTTCAATCTGAGCGAGCTGGTCGGCATTCCTGTGGTGACCAAGGGTGCGCGGATCGGAAGCCTGGACGAGTTTGTCATTGTCGATCGGGACAAGTGCGCCGAGGTCACCCACCTGTGCATCGCGCGGCCATTCGGGCGGCCGACGCTGATCGTCCCCTGGGAAAAGGTCGTGTCGCTTGGAACCGACCAGGTGGTGCTGAATATCGAGAACGCGGAGGGTTTTGCGAACGCCCTGCCCCCTTCCGCCGTCCTGCTCAAGGACTACATCCTCGACAAGAAAGTGCTCGACCAGAAAGGTCGCGAGCTGGAGGTGGTCTACGACATCGGGTTGAAGCTCAGTGGCCATAAGTTGCTGGTGGTCGACGTTGATCTGAGCAAACCCGCCCTGCTGCGGAGAATGAAACTGGCCTGGTTGGCCAAGTTTCTGATCAAGCCGAACGACGCTCGCAATGGGCACGTGGTTCCCTGGAGCTACGTCGCGCCTTTGCCCGGTGAGCTTGGCAGTTTCAAGGGAGATGTTCAGCTCAAGGTGCTGAAGGAGCAACTCGACGAGCTTCCACCGGTGGACCTGGCGGACATCCTCGAAGAATTGGAACCCGAGCAGCGGAATGCGATTTTCGGTCAGCTCGACACGGAGAGGGCTTCTGACACGCTCGAGGCCCTCGACCCCAAGGTCCAGCGGGACCTGGTAGCTTCGCTCGACAAAGAGAAAATCGCACGATTGATGGACGAAATGACGCCCGCCCAGGCGGCGGATCTGCTGGCGGTTCTGCCCTGGTGGGACGTCCGCGCCCTGATGAAGTTCCTCGATAATCGGGAACGAGCGGCGAAAATTACGGCGATTTTGGAGAAACAAGACGAGAAGGCGCTCAACTTCTCCACCGCGAGGTTCGTGCGATTTTCGCCGGGCAAGACGGTGGCCCAAGCGAGAGCGGAGTTCCCCCAGGCGGCAAAGGGCAAGGTGGAAATCACCTACGTCTACGTGGTCGATGAGAACGACAAGCTGATTGGGGTGCTGGATGCCAAAGGCTTGATGCTGCCCGACGAGAACGCGCGGTTGGATGACCTGATGACTACTCAGGTGGTGTCGCTCGGCCGCGACGACACCCTCAGACGCGCATCCGAGCTCTTCGCTCGCTACCTGTTCCGTGCTCTTCCGGTCACCGACGAGAACGGAAAAATCCTCGGAGTACTGCGCTATCGCGATGTGGTGGCGTTACAGCATCGATATGTTGAATAGAGAAGCGACCGCCGATGAAGCACTCGCGCCCACGGTGCCGGTTGCCGCTCCGCCGGCCGATTTGCTTCCCCGTACCGACCATGCGATCGAGGTTCAGGTCAGCATTCACGACAGCTCCCGGTTCCAGTGGCAATTGGTTCTGCCGATACCCCGCAGTGGCCGCGTCCGTTACCAGGTGGAAGCGGAGTTCGAGATTCCCTCCAACGCCCTGTCCGGACGCTCTCCTTGGGACCTGATGCAAGGCTTCACCCGGCTCGACGGGGACACTGGGACGAGCGCGTTGGACGGTTCGCTGAATGCGCTACGCCAGAAGGCAGTGTCGCTGGCGCGGATGTTGGAACGGGCGCGTCAAGGTTTTGTCCGCCATTGTCAGGAGGCGATCGCGCACGCCGGCGAAGAATCACACGACGCTCATCGAGATTTGATGATCTGGCTCGACGCGGCGCTCCGTTCGGTGTCAGCTTCGCGCGCGCAGCTAGCCCTCACTTCACCTGACGATTCGACCGAATTGTCCCGCGAACGCAGCTTGGCCGACGAGTTCATCAGCGTTCGCTTGCTCGAATTTCTCGCCGAGTCCCAGCAATTTCTCAAGACGGCGTTGGATGAACCGGTGTCGATCGGCGAGGAGCTGAGAAAATCTCTCGAGTTTGCCGACGAACGCCTTACCGCGGCGTTGGAGACCGAGCTTGCCTACCGACAAGCCCATCGGTTCGTCTCGGCTGACCCTTCCTTTCCCGATACCCTCGAGAAGTACGTCGAGCGCGCAGGTCGTCTGAAGCAGCGCTTTCAGGAAGTCTTGGCCCTGGACCGTGAGGTGTATCCCTTGGATGATCGCGTCCAACAATGGGTCACCATGTTCTCCGCCCTGATCGCCGGGATGCTTTTTTTTGGTGCCCAGTTGGTGCTCCGCCGTTGGTCGATCGGCTCTCAGCTGAGCTCCGGGCTGGCCGCGCTTGTTCTTCTGGCCGGCTTTGCTTACGCGCTACGGGACCGCCTCAAAGACATCGGGAGCGCGTGGATTAGGGGCAAGGTGTATCGCTTCCACGCGCAGCGGATTGTCCTTTGTCGACTGTCATCCAAGAAAGACGTCGTGGTCCGTGCCCGCGAATGGTGCAACGAGAGCACCACCGGCCGACCTGACCCATTGAATCCAGAAAGCGGCGCTTCGAGACGCGTGACCGTCGTCCACCATCTCCACCGCGGGAAGCTGATTGCCAATTCCGACATGATCGCCTCCGGGGCGGTGCGCATCCGCCACCTCTTCAGATACGACCTATCGCCGCTCTTCCCTCGGCTTCATGACCCGGTGAAGCGCGTGCCGGTACTGGATCCAGCCACCCGCCGCGCTTCCTTTGTGGATGCTCCTCGCCGCTACCAACTTCCTATCCACGTCCGCGCGACGATGCTGGATAGCCGAACCGAAGTGCAGGCGAACCTGGTCGTTGACAAGCTGGGTATCCAGCGCCTCGAAATGACCTCACCCTGAGCGCCGGCGGTTTTTCGCATCATCGGCGATCAGATCCCGCCCCCAGCGCTCAATCGCCTCCATCACGTGCTCAAATGCCTGGCCACGGTCGGTGAGCCGGTAGACGACCTTCACCGGAGGCCCGGGATCTACCTGACGCGCGACGATCCCCCGGGTTTCCAACTCGTTCAGCCGGGTGGAAAGGATCTTTTGCGCAACGGCTTTTTTGTGCAGAACGGCGGAATCGAGTACACCCTGGTCCTTGGTGTCTCCGCGCTCTCCTTGGCGTTCACCGGGCCGGGAACGCTGTCGCTCGACTACGCGTTGGGTATTTCCTGGTCGGGCGCGCCGTGGGGCGTGTTTGCGCTCGCCCTGGGTGCATTGGGCGGGGCTTTCACATCTTCGCCAGTCGTCGCTCCACGCCCCAACCTGCGCGCCAGGCGTAAGAGGCGGGGTTGCTCCCCGCCGGAGCAACGTCGGGAAACAAGTCCGGAGGTTCGCTGGTTAGTTGCTGGCGTTGCGATAGAGCAACCCCATGCAAGCGAAACTGTTGCTGATCGAGGATACTGCTTCGTTGGCCGAATCGCTGGCTCGCGGGTTCGGAGAAGCGGGTTTTGAGACTCGTATTGCTCACACCGCTGCGGCAGCGAGCCGCGCGCTTGAGACTGACCCTCCGGATGCTTTGATTCTGGATCTTGGGCTGCCGGACCTCGATGGACTCGAGCTGCTTGCGAAGATCCGCTCGCAGGGCCTGGTGATTCCGATCCTGGTCTTGACCGCGCGGGATGCAGTGCGAAGTCGGGTCGCAGCCCTCGACGCAGGGGCTGACGACTATCTGATCAAGCCGTTTGCGTTTGAGGAGCTTTTGGCCCGAGCGCGTTCGCTCCTTCGGCGAGCATCCAGTCCTAAGTGGGCGCCGATCCAGCTCGGAAGCCTTACGCTGAAACAAGACGAGCCAGCCGCAATGGTAGGGGGCAAATCGGTGCGACTGTCACCGCGCGAGCATGCGCTGCTGCAATTTTTGCTGCGGCGGGCCGGTAACGTGGTCGGTCGGCGCGACCTCCTTCGGGAAGTGTTTGGGTACGAATTCGAGCCAGGCACCAACCTGGTTGAGGTTCACGTCTCTCATCTCCGAAGGAAGATCTCCGGGGCAGAGGTGGAAATCGAGACGGTGCGCGGGTTCGGCTATCGACTCCGGGCGAGAGGCCGCAATCGTGCGTGATCGCCTTTCGCCTGCCCGCTCGTTGCACCGCAGCCTGGCGGTGTGGATGATGGCTTCGACGATCTTCACGCTCGCCGCCTTCGCGGGAGCGCTGTACGTCGCTTTTCGCTTCGAGGAAGCTGGCAAGCAGTCTGAAGCAATCGACGAGACAACAGCGCTCAGCGAACAAGCCAGCGAGCAGATGATGGTGGCGATGCTGATTGCGGCTCCCCTCGCGCTGGCGGTCGCGGTGGGTGGGGCGATCATGCTCAGCCGCCGCGCGCTCGCTCCATTGGAAGCGGTGATCCGGGGGGCGCGAAGCATCACCGCATCGAAGCTCAGCGAGCGCCTCGCGTTGCCGCGCCGGCGCGACGAGCTTTACGTGTTAATCGAGGAATTCAACCGCCTCTTCGCTCGCCTCGAGCAGGGCTTTGCAGCTCTGTCTCGATACGCCGCGGATGCGTCCCACGAGTTGCGAACGCCGCTCGCGGTGGTGGCCGCCGAGCTGGATGTCTCGCTGCTGCGCCCGCGCACTCCTGAGGAGTGGGAACGCGCGGCGCAGAAATCGCTCCAGGAAATCCGCCAACTCGCACGGCTCGTCGACTCCTTGCTCGACCTGGCTCGGGCGGAAGGGCCACTGGAGCGGTCGGTACAATTCGACATCCGCGAGCCGGTTGACCAGCTATTAGCGAGGACCGCCGAACAGGCCTCTGCGAACGGGCTGATCCTAAGCTACGCCGAGGGAAGCGATCAGCCGATCTACGTCGACGGCGATCCCGACGCATTGGCGATTGCGATCCGCAACCTGGTGGACAACGCACTTCGCTATACACCCCGCGGGGGTCGGGTCCGGGTCCATCTGACGAGCGAACAAAGCCAGGTTCGGCTGTCGGTGGAGGACAGCGGTCCTGGCGTGCCAAGCAAGGAACGGGAAGCGATTTTCACTCCGCTGGCGCGCGGCGCGTCGAAGGTGATCGACCGAAAGCCGGAAGGCTACGGATTAGGCTTGGCGATCGCGCGCCGAATTGTCGAGCGCCATGGCGGTAGCTTATCGGTGGAGGCTGCGGAGGGCGGTGGGGCGAGATTCCTGATCCAGGTTCCCGTTGCGGCTGCCGGCCGCGAGCCGGCGTTACCGGCGCAGACTTAGCAGCTATCGGACGCCTGGCCCGTCATCATCGCGCTCATCGTCCTCGTGCTTGCCGTGTTGGTCGTGATCTCCGTCCTCGTGCTTGTTGTCCTGACTCTCGACCGCGACGATCGCGCTGCTGTTCGCGTCCACGTTGACTTCCATCGTTCCCGGCGTGTGGTTGGGCCGAATCTCGAACGAGTAGACGTCCACGCCGTTTTCGTGCTCCAGTTGCTCCCCCACCACCGTCCCGGGGACCTGGCGCAGTGCCGCGATTCGAGCATCGTTGATCGAGACTTTCACTTGGCTCTGCGCCGGTGCTTGTGCCCGGGCGAGCGGAATACCCAGCAGCGGCATCATGGCGATGGCAGCCAATAGGGTTTTGTTCTTCATCGTCTTCTCCTTATGGATAGGGCGGGGGTGCCCGTTCGAACGATACGTTTCAGAACAGGCTCGAACCGTTAAGAGTGGATTAAGACCACCCAGCGCCGTAACAAAGCATTCCACAAGCAGACCATTTGGTCAGGAGGGACACCATGTTCCGTTCAGTGCTGTTCGCATCGCTGGCTGTCGCCGCTTGCACCCACGCTCCAACGCTCAAGCCGGAGGCAGATACCCCTTTGGCTCAGGGACGAAAAGATCTAGCCCTCACCGAGGTCGCTGGGGTGCGGCTGTCGGTCTCGGGAACTGCTTGGAACGGTGACCCTCCGAACCTGGCCGAAGTTTTCATGCCGGTGCAAGTGGCAGTTGAAAATCACAGCGGAAAGACACTGCGGATCAGTTATCAGGATTTCAGTCTCATCGGAGACAGCGGCTTTCGCTACGTCGCCATTCCACCGATGAAGGCCAAGGGGACTGTGAATTCGAGCGCTGAGCACAACTACATTCAGCTTGCTTCGTATCCCGCAAGGTCGGTCTCCGGCCTTGTGCAGGCGCAATTTTATCACGATCGATTTTTCATCGCTCCACACTATTCGTATTGGTACCCGGGTCTGGCGCCCTGGCCGTACGGTTTTGCCTATGACCCGCTGTACTACGACCAGTTCTACGCCACGTGGCCGGAAAGACTTCCGACCAAAGACATGATCAACAAGGCCCTTCCTGAAGGCGCGCTTCAGGATAACGGAAAGGTGGGTGGGTTCATCTATTTTCAGGGCGTTGGGGACCGAGACTCGAGAGTGAAATTCGAGATGAATCTCGTGGATGCCACCAACGGTCAATCATTCGGCACCGCGAGCATTCCGTTTGCGGTGAGCAAGTAGCCCGTAACGGTCACCCACAAAAAATGTCTAATCGCTTGCACAGCAGCGAAGCGAGATCTATCCCCCGCTTCATTTGCGGGGGTGACAAGCGAGGAAGGAGAAAACAAATGAGGGCAGTGAGTTGGACGTGGTACGGGTTGTTTGGAATTGCGGTTGGAGTGTTGGGGGCGTGCGCCCATGATAAACCGGCACCGGTGGCGCAGGAGACCCCTCCGCCCCGCACAGAGATAGTAATCGTAGAGCCTCCAAGGCCGGCTGAGCAGCCCAAGCCGCAGGAGGACATCGACGCGGCGCTCAAGGCTGCGGTTTTGCACTTCGACTTTGACCAGGACATCATCAAGCCAGAGGGCGAAGACACGCTGCAGAAGCTCGGAGGCATTCTGCAACGCAATCCCGACGTGATGATCCAGGTTCAGGGAAATTGCGATGAGCGTGGAACGGAGGAGTACAATCTGCACCTGGGCATGCGGCGCGCGACTTCCGCAAAGCAGTACCTGGTTGGCCTTGGAATCGACCCCAATCGCATCGATATGATCAGCTATGGCTTCGAGCGACCCGTCGATTCGCACCACAACGAGAAGGCCTGGGCGTTGAATCGCCGCGACGATTTCGTCCGCGCCCAGAAGGTCTCCACCCGATAGTGGGGAAGCAACAGGTTGGGCGCGCGCGAGGCAACCAAGATCGTCACTGCGCACCAGCAGCGCGAGGGGGGCGGCTTTATCGTCCGCCGTCCTCTACCGAGCGCCGAACTGGAGTCGGCAGATCCCTTTCTGCTGATCGATGAGCTAGGTCCGGTGGATTACCGGCCTGGTGAAGCAGTGGGTGCGCCGGACCACCCGCATCGCGGGTTCGAGACAGTGACTTACGCGCTCGAGGGTGAGTCGGAGCACGAGGACTCGGCGGGACATCGTGGAGTGTTGCGCCCCGGAGATGTCCAGTGGATGACCGCCGGTGCAGGAATCATCCATTCAGAGATGCCGTCCCGTCGGATCCGCGAAGAGGGAGGACGGGTACACGGGTTTCAGATTTGGGTGAACCTCCCTCGGAAGCTGAAGATGACCAGACCCCGCTACCAGGAGGTTCCGGCGAGCCGGATTCCTGAGGCAACGAGCAAGGATGGGCACGCCACGGTACGGGTGATTGCTGGAGAAGCGCTCAGTGTGGGCGCGGTGATCGAAACCAATACCCCGATCGTTTTCCAGGATTGGACGCTCGACTCGGACGCCGACGTTACCGTGCCGCTTTCCAGTGACCATCAGGTGCTTGTCTACGTGTTCAAGGGATCGGCACGGGTTGGCGACAGCAAGAAAGAAGTTCGCGAGGGTCAGCTGGCCGTTCTCGGCCCCGGGGACTCCGTTCGGCTGGTTGGAAGCGCCGACTCGCGCGAGGCGGCTCGACTGCTGCTGCTCGCAGGAGTGCCGATCAAGGAACCGGTGGCCCATTATGGGCCTTTCGTGATGAACACTCAGCAAGAGCTGATCGAGGCGGTGCGCGATTATCAATCTGGGCGAATGGGCGAGATCACTCGAACCGCACGTCTGGACTGATCGCGAGGGCATTCAGGGGGCTGAAGCAGATCCAGCCAAGCCCAGGCGCGGCGCTCGACGTCCGATGCGGAGCACCACCACCGCGGCCAAGAGGCAGATCGCGCCTGCGGCAATCCAAGCGGGGGTATAGGTGGTAAGCCTCGACCGGACGACCCCCGCGCCGAGTGCGCCGATTCCGGCCCCGATCTGATGAGAAGCGACGATCCAGCCGAACGCGATCGGGGCGTCCTGCACACCCACGGCTTCGGTGGTCAAACGCACGGTCGGTGGGACCGTAGCGATCCAATCCAGGCCATAAAACACCGCGAACAGCGGCAGGCCAAGCACCGTTGCATCGAACGCCTGTGGCAGCCACAGCAGCGCCAGCCCGCGCAGACTGTAGTACCAAAAGAGCAGCTTGCGTGAGTCGAACCGATCCGATAGCCAGCCGCTCGCCGTTGTCCCGACCAGGTCGAAAATTCCCATTACCGCAAGCAGGCCCGCCGCGCGCACCTCCGGAATTCCGTGATCGATGCAGGCAGGGATGAGATGCGTGCCGACAAGTCCGTTCGTGGTCGCGCCGCATACGAAAAAACTTCCCGCCAGCAGCCAAAAGTCAGCACTGTGCGCGCTCTCGCGCAGCACACGCAGGGCGTTGGTAAGCGGGTTCTGTCGAGAGGGCGTCACCGCTGGCGTTTCGGGAGACGCGCCGTAGGGCAGCAATCCGAGATCAGCCGGCCGATCGCGCACCAGCAGGGCAACAAGGGGCAAAAGCAACGCCAAGACCGAAGCAACGAGTAGAGTCACCATGCGCCAGCCGTGGTGCTCGACAACGTACGCTTCCAGGGGCAAAAACAGCATCTGACCGGTAGCGGTGCTCGCGGTCAGCACACCCATGATCGTGCCGCGGCGGGTGACAAACCACCGGCTCACTACGGTGGCGCCGAGCACCATCGCGGTGGTTCCAGTGCCCAGGCCCACCAGAACCCCCCAGGTGAGCACCAGCTGCCAGCTCGAACGAAGCTGGGAGGTGAGTGCGACTCCGGCGCAGATAATTGCCAAGGAGGCGAGCACCGTCCGACGGATCCCGAAGCGCTCCATCAGCGCCGCAGCGAATGGACCCACTAGGCCGTAGAGCACCAAATTGACTGAGACCGCCGAGGATAGCAGAGCTCGACTCCACCCGAACTCGCGCTCGAGCGGCACGATCAAGATCGACGGAGTCGCGCGCACGGCCGCGGCACACAGCAGAACAATAAAGATTGCCCCGGCAACGATGAACGCCGGGTGAATTCGTGTCCGGATCAGGCCGGTTCGCTTCACCGGCGGATTATGTGAGGCAGACGAGCTGGCCGCAAGGACATCGATCCCACGATTTAGGCCACCCGAGGCTCGTCGGGGCTGCGGGCATTAGCTTCACAACAAGCTGCTCCGCCGCGCCGTCGCTGCGATAGACTATGGACCCGGTGGTCGTCAGCTTTGGGTAAGCGATGGTTCAGGCAGGACCGGTCCAGAACGAACGCGAGCTAGAGCAGATTCTCGATCTGCAGCGTGCAAATCTCGCCCGCAACCTCAGCCCGGAGGAAATCGCGGCGCAGGGTTTCGTCACCGTCGAGCACACGCTGGATCTGCTGAAGCAAATGCACGCCCTCGCGCCGAGCATCATCGCCCGCGATGGGGACCGCCTGGCAGGATATGCGCTGGTGATGCCGATCGAGTGCCGGTCCTTTCTACCGATCCTCGAGCCGATGTTCGTCCGGTTGGATCGGCTGAGAATACAGCAGCAGCGCTTCTATGTAATGGGGCAGATCTGCGTCGCAAGGCCTTGGCGGGGACGGGGGATTTTCGATCTGCTTTACCGTTCCCACCGGTATCACCTCCGGACGAGGTACGACTTCTCGGTGACCGAGGTCTCGACCCGCAACACGCGCTCAATGCGCGCGCATCAGCGCATCGGATTCGCGGAGATCGATCGCTATCGAGATGAAACCGACGAGTGGGCTCTCTTGCGATGGGACTGGTCCTAACGCGCGAATCAGGAGGGCGAGCGCCAACTCGGCGGTACCCGGACCGCGACCACCCGGCCGTGTGCACGCTCGATTCCGCCGGACGATAAGACGCACCCGACCGTGGTCCGCTTTCCTTGACTCGATTCGATCCGGGCGCGGAGGATCACCGGTTCCGCAATCGGAGTCGGACGCAGATACTGAATCTCGATCGAGCCGGTGACACACCAGATCAGCGGATCGCTGCCGATTGGTCGCTGCTCCGATTCATAAATCGCCGCGATCGCCGTGCAGATCGAATGGCAGTCGATCAGGGTCGCGATGATCCCACCGTTGAGCACGTGGCGCGGACCCGCCATGAACGCCGGCCGAGGCTGGTAGGTGCACAGTGCGTGGTCACCCTCCCAATAGCTCTTGATCTGCAGTCCTTCTGCGTTCTGGGGACCGCAGCCGTAGCACCAGTTCTCGATGTGCATCTGATCTTGAATGGCACGGGCCGCCAAGGCGCGCTTATTCTCGCGATCCGGCCGCCGATGTCCACCGCTCTCGAGCCGGGACGTCGGTAGGCGGTCGTTGCTGTGTGGCGCCTACATGTCATTTTGTATTGGGGTGGGTCCAAAAAATTGTCAGATCCGCCGCACAGGAGACTGAAGTTCGGCCAACAAACCGCTATTCTCGCCCGGAGTGCTTCTTGCATCATTCCGGGGGGTTGGTTTGTTCGGACGTGAGAGGCACAGTGATGGGGATGGTAGTGAAGCGGACTGGGTTCACGCTGATTGAGCTGATGATTGTGGTTGCGATCATCGGCATTCTTGCCGCAATCGCGATTCCCAGTTTCGCCAAGTTCCAGGCCCGGTCGAAGCAGGGCGAGGTGAAGGCAAATCTCAAGTCCCTCTTCACCGCACAGCGCTCGTACTACCAAGAAAAGGACAAATACATCGAGCTGATTAACGACCTCGGCTTCGGCCCAGAGCGAGGCAACCGGTACGCCTATTGGGCCGGCGGTGGAACCTGGCAGGACCGAAGCACGTTGTCGGGAACGACGGTGAGCACCGACAGCAACATCACCGTCGACACCTTCAAGTACCAGGGTGCTGCCACCAACCCTGCAGCAGCGGGCCTCGGAGGCATCGCCTATGCGCAAAACGGCCAGGCCGACCCCGGCAACCCGGGCGTCACGGCCGGCAACGTCTGCCCGCTTTGCAGCTTCCAAGGCCAAGCGACGGGCAACATCGATTCCGATCCTACGATCGATACCTGGTTCATCAGTTCCAAGGACGCCAGCGTTCTCGGCTCGTGCGGAAACACCGACACCGCAGCGCCCGCCGGGACGCCGTTCAATACCAACAACGACGTGACCTGCTGAGAGCAATACCCAGTCGTTGCGCGTCCGCACGATGGCGGCGAGGTGCGGAATTTGGAGGGCAGCAGCGAGGGTGAAGGTTCGTTCATCCCTTGCGGGGCCTCAGTCCAATCAGTCAAATCCGTCACAAAGGGAGATTTCATGAAGGCCTCAAAAGCAGCCGCTCTGTTGTTTTTGGTGGGACTCTTATGTTGGTCGGGATGCGGCAGCGACAACGTTTGCGACAAAGCCCAGCGCGCCATCCAAAATCTGCTGAACGCGATGTCCGGCTGTCCATCCCTCAGTGGAGGTGGCGACGGAGGCACCACGCTAATCGTCCCTTTCAACAACGCGGCCTGCCAAAGTGGGCTAAGCCAATGCTCATCCGCCGATCAGCAAACGCTATCGAACGCGTTCGACTGCATCTCGAGGGTCGGCCGTTGCGTGCCCGGCTCGGAGTTCCAATTTCTTGCGTCGTTCGCGGCTTGCGCTCCGAATACGAGCAGCATTTCGCAGACCTGTCGAACCGCGTTCGGCTACTGAGCCACGGTAAGCTCGCTTCCTCCTCTATCGGCGGTCTGCGGCCACCGCGATGACGTGCTAGGGTCCCCCGCGCAAACGCGACGGAGGATCGAATGGCTTACCGCGTAACGCTCCTGCCGGGTGATGGAATCGGCCCGGAAGTGATGCAACAGGCTAAAGAAGTGCTCGACGAAGTGACTCGAGGCGTGGGTCTGAGATTCGAGCTCGAAGAGATCCCCTGCGGCGGACAGTATTACCTCAAGCACGGCTCGCGGGACTGGCCCGAAGGTTCGGAAGAGAAATGTGAAAAGGCAGACCTGATCCTGCTCGGAGCCGTCGGCTGGCCATCGCCTGATGGGAAAGGCCCGGTCACGATGTCCAACGGGCAGATGGCCGGTTGGTCACCGGTGATCGGCAACCGGATGCGGCTCGATCTCTACGCGAACGTTCGCCCGGTAAAGCTCTGGCCCGGGATTCGCCACCGCATTCATGGCGCGAACGTCACGGTCTGGGACGCGCGCAAAGTCGACATGGTAATCGTCCGAGAAAACACCGAGGGGCTTTACAGCGGAATCGGCGGTTTCCAATCAACCGGAGGTCGGCGCAACCTCGCGATCGATACCCGGGTGATTACGCGCGCCGGTTCGGAGCGGGTGATTCGCTATGCGTTCGAGCTGTCGAAGCGCCGAAACAAGGGTGCGCCGAAAGACGGAAAGAAGCGGGTGACGGCGATTGCCAAGGACAACGTCCTCAAAGGGTGCCAGCTGTTTCTCGAGGTGTTTCGTGAAGTGGGCGCCCAATACCCAGATATCGAGAAGGATACCGCGATCGTTGATGCGTTCACTCAGTGGCTGATCGGCCAGCCGGAGCAGTACGACGTGTGCGTGACGACCAACATGTTCGGAGACATCGTGACCGATCTTGCCTCGGTGCTTCAGGGGGGAATGGGGATGGCGGCCGGGTGTAACGTCGGAGATCTGCATGGGATGTTCGAGCCGATCCATGGATCCGCGCCGAAGCACGCGGGGAAGAATCGCACCAATCCCATGGCGATGATCCTCGCCACCGCCGAGGGTCTGCGCTGGCTCGGAGCCCGTAAGCAGGACTCGCGCCTCGTCACCGCGGGAGACGCGATCGAAGCGTCCGTCGCAGCGACTATCGCCGACGGTCAGCCCCTCACGTACGATCTGGTCGGCGAGGAACGGGCAGCACCCACGACCGAAGTGGGGGCGGCGATCCGCGCGAAACTCCGCAACCGGCTCGCGCGCAAGACCTGAGTTTTTCGAGCGCTGCTCCTCTCACCAGGGGATCGGCTGCCCATCACGGAACACCCCGCCGGTCGGCCCGCTCACAGGGAGGCGGCACGCCCAAAGCACTGAAGCGGCACCCTCTTCCACCGAGCGCGGCGCCCCCGGGCCGCCCATTGCGGTGCGCACCCATCCCGGGCAGACCGAGTTCACCCGCGCATCGGGCAGCTCGCGCGCGAACAGCCGAATCAACGCATTCAACGCGGCCTTGCTCGGTCCGTACCCACCCGGCGGTCGCCGGCACATCGCGAGTATGTCTTCGAACGACAGTGACGGATCTCGCAGCTTTCGGGCAAGGGCGTCGGGCTGACTGGCGAGCTCGCCCAAGCCGCTCGTGACCATTACCACCTGAGCACCCTTGGCAAGCTTTCCAGCCAGCGCACGTGTGAGCAACAGCGGCCCTCGTACGTTGACCGCCCAAATGTCACGCGCCGGCCCCCTGTACACTCCAGCGTTGTTTACCAGGACATCGAGCGGCCCAGCGATGCGCGCGGCGAACGCCGCGATTGAATCGGGGTCGGAGACGTCCAGCTTCTCGACGTGCGCGCCGGGAATGACAGACGCCGCGGCGGGATCGCGCACTGTCATGATGACATGATGATCGCGCGCGAGATCTCGCGCGACGGCCAAACCAATCCCACGGCCTGCTCCGGTCACGACAGCGGTCGGCATGCCTCAAGGATACAGAGCCGCTCGTCACGTTGCGACCCAATGGCGTTGCAAGCCCGATCGAGTACCTGGTCGACTGGGGTCGGCATACTCGACTATTACCGACTTCCGAACGTCCGTGAGAACTTCGAGATCATCGTGGATGATTTGGACGAGAATCTCGCGGTGATGAAGCATCGGCACGCTCGTTAGCGCTCAGCCAGCTCAATCGGCTGGCCGTGGGGCGTTTCGCGTGCGGCGCGCTCCCACTGATCTTTGCGAGTCGCCAGCTCCTCCACGCTGACCAGGCCCTTTTCCGCCACAATCCGTTCGAGGGCTGCAAGCCAGTGATGGTAGTAGCGAGAGCCGTCGTCTTCCTCGCCTCGTTTCGCGGCGGCGGCAATTTCCTCCGCCAAACGGGCCGCCCACTCCTTCCAGGTGAAGTGACCGGCTTCGTGCAGCTTCACCGCCATCGCGAAGGCCTGCGCCTCCCAGGGCGCGCGGAATACAGGCCCTTCCGAATCGCGCGGAATAGTCCTCAGCAGTGCGAGCTCGACCGTCATGCCGGCTCCAAGTGATCGTCCCACAAGTCCACAAAGACGCTGTCACGAGGCGAAGCTTGAGGACCCCATAGCTCGCGCGCGGTAAAGCGGACGCTGTAGACGTGCTGCGGCTTCTTGCCGAGACCGATCGCATTCGTGTCGGGGAAGACGAACACTCCGTGATCGCGTTCAATCACGCCTCGCCGACCCCTTGCATAGCGAGGCAGCCGGGTGTGGCCGGTGGGATGGATGTTGCGCGCCACGACTCGATCGCCGGGCCTGAACTTGGCGGGAACGTCATCTTCCACCCGAGCGGCGATGCGGCTCCGCAGCACCGCTGGCACATCGGTAGCCCTGAGCACTCGCGCCTCACTCGCTTTCGCTTCGCGCCGTCCGCTCTCCAGTTCCTTGGCTGTCACCAGCCCTTGGTCAACCAGGAGCTTGCATAGGCCATAGAGCCAATGCTCGTAGTAGCTCGTCGCCAGATACTCGGGCCCCGGCATTTGCTCGCGCGCGAAGCGGGACATATCCAGGTTCCACTTGCCGAGGTAGCCAGACGCCAGGGTGAGCGCGAACGTCCTCGCTTCCCATTCGTCGTGGAAAACCGGCTCATTCTTCTCGATTTCGACCGCGCCGAGTCCGTGCATCCCGCCCATGTCATGCACGCCATTCATGGTCTATCCGCCGCGGGCGGCGCCACTTTCGCAACACCGATCATCGCATCGCGCGTGACGATCGCGGCAAGCCTTTCCTCGTTCCACCCCTCTGTCCCGGCCGGCCGCTCGGGAAGTACGAGGTAGCGTACCTCGGCCGTCGAATCCCATACCCGCACTTCGACACTCTCCGCCAGAGGCATTCCGAGCTCCTTCAGCAAGCCGCGCGGATCGATCACCGCGCGCGAGCGGTAGGGTGCCGCCTTGTACCAGACCGGCGGTAACCCAAGCACCGGCCAGGGGTAACACGAGCAAAGCGTGCACACGACGAGGTTGTGAATCTGGGGTGTATTCTCGAGCGCCACGATCTCCTCGCCCTGACGACCGACGAAGCCGAACTCGGCGATCGCCAACGTGGCATCCTCGAGTAGCCATTTCTTGTAAGCGGGATCGACCCACGCTCGAGCGACGACTTTCGCGCCGTTCCGCGGACCCACCTTGTTCTCGTAGGTGTCGATCAGCGCATCGAGGGCGGCCGGATCAACAAGACCCTTGTCGACCAATAGGGACTCGAGCGCGCGGACGCGCAGCTGCGTCTCAGTCAGCGGCGCGCCATGCTCACCGTGCTTGCTCATGCTGATACCCTCCGGCGGCGCCTCGACTTTCGTTGTTTCAGTTCCTCGTCCCAAATCACTGCCTCGATGTTGTGCCCGTCGGGATCGAGCACGAATGCCGCATAGCCGTACTCTTCGCGTGGCCCAGGAACACCGTTGTCCTTCCCGCCAGCGGCGATTGCAGCTCGGTAAAAAGCGTCGACCGCTTTCTCGTCGTTCGCATGAAACGCCACGTGGTTCGGAGTGCCCACTTTGCCGTTGCTGATCCAGAAATCGTGGCGTCCCCCTTGAATGAACCCGAAAGCATCTCCGTAATTCCGGTCCATTTTGTATCCCAGGGGCGCTAGCGCCTGCTCGTAGAACGTTCGACTTGCACCGGCATTGCGGCAGCGCAAACTGATGTGCTCGATCATTTCGCCGGCTTACGCCGCGTTGCATCCTCCTGCAAGCAGGACCGCCATCGAACGCAGTTCTCTGTTTGGCGTTCGTTCGTCGCCTCGCCTTGCGGATCGCCTTGAGAAGTCACGCCGCGTTCAGTAGTAGACTCGGTAACTCTCGCCCGCTCGCCCTCATCCTATGAAAGACATGACCCAAGGTTCGGTAACCCGGCACCTGCTTCAAATGGCGTCGTTTCTGGTGTTGAGCATGCTGGTGCAGACCCTCTATGTGCTCGCGGACCTGTATTGGGTGGGGCGTCTGGGGAAGGAAGCGATCGCCGCAATCGGTGTAGCCGGCAACCTGATGATGATCGTGATTGCGCTTACCCAGGCCCTGAGCGTGGGGACGACGACGCTGATCTCGCAGGCGATCGGCCGAAAGGATCAGACCCGCGCAGAGCTGGCGTTCAATCAATCTCTGGTTCTGTCCTTGTTGGTTGGATTGCTCGTCGGAGCTGCCTTCTTTGCGGTGCGGGGCGAATACACCCGCTCGCTGAGCGCGGACGCGCTTACCGCTCGGCTCGCCGCCGAATATTTGCTTTGGTTCATCCCAGCCCTGATGTTGCAATTTCCGCTCGTGGCGCTCAGCGCCGCACTGCGCGCCACAGGCATCATCAAACCGGCAGTCGGGCTTCAAGTTCTCAGCGTGATTCTGAATATCTTGCTGGCGCCGCTTCTGGTCTTCGGCATCGGACCCCTGCCTAAGCTAGGCGTGTCGGGCGCGGCGCTCGCCACCTTCATTTCAATCCTCGTCGCGAACCTGATGTTCATCGTCTACTACCAGCGTCACTATCGATACCTGCGTGTGCGCGCTCCCCTCTTGTCTCCGCAGCTTGGGACATGGTGGGCAATGCTTCGCATTGGCATGCCGGCCGGAGCGGAGTTCGCGCTCCTTTCTGTTTACATTGCGATTGTCTACGGAATCATCCGGCAGTTCGGCACCGCGGCTCAGGCTGGATTTGGGGTGGGAGCGCGGGTGATGCAGTCGCTATTCTTACCGATGATAGCGCTCAGCTTCGCGGTGGCTCCAGTTGTCGGACAGAACTTCGGAGGAAGGCGGGCGGATCGGGTAAGGCAGACTGCCTATTCCGCATTCGTCACCTCCACCGTCATGATGGTGCTCGTAACAATCGTCGCTCAACTCGGAGGCGAAGGGCTGATCCAAGCCTTCTCCCGCGATCCGGCGGTGATCGCCTTCGGCAGCGACTACCTGAAAATCATCTCTTTCAATTTCGTCTTCGTCGGCCTTGCGTTTACCAGCTCGAGCGTCTTTCAGGGCATCGGCGATACCCTGCCGCCGCTGGCGAGCTCGGTGACGCGGCTGTTTCTTTTCGCGCTGCCGGCGATCCTCCTCTCCCGGATGCCGGGATTCGAAATTCGACACGTGTGGTACCTGTCGGTTGCCTCGGTCATCGTTCAAGCCTGCGCGAACCTTCTGCTCTTGCGGAGGAAATTCCGCAGCGCATTGGCGTTTTCACCTCCCGGGGCGTTGGGGAATTTGCAGCAGGTTTGAGGCGAGGAGGAATAACCATGAGCAAGTCTATCCGAATCCTTCTTCAGTGCAGCATCCCCTACGCGGAGGATGACTGGCACGTCGGACGTTTCTCGCTGCTGCGAGATGAATTGAGCAAAGTTGCCGATGTCGTAGCCCGGAACCTCGAGCCGGATCGAAGCGGCAACGATCCGATGCTGTCGAAGATCAGCCGCTCGAGCTTCGACGAGCTGTGGCTCTTCGGCGTCGATGGAGGAACAAGCCTCTTGAAGCAAGATTGCGACGCGATCAATGCATTTCATAGAGAGGGCGGCGGGCTGCTCACCACGCGCGATCACCAGGACATGGGAATGTGGCTTCGGCAGATCGCCGGAGTGGGCGAAGCGCACTTCTTCCACAATCCGGACTTTTGCGAGCCCGACAAGACTCGACTCTCCCCAGACGATCAGGAGACCCGCACAATCTCGTGGCCCAATTATCATTCCGGACAAAATGGCGATTACCAGCGGATCATCCCCGTTGAAGCGCGACATCCACTGCTGCTCAAGACGGGTTCCTCGAACGAGTGCATTCAGTTCTTTCCAGCTCATCCGCACGAGGGTGCGGTCGGCGTGCCCCAGAACGAATCTCGCGCTCGGACGATCGCACGCGGCAAAAGTCGCGCGAGTGGTCGCGAGTTCGATCTGGTGGTCGCGTTCGAGCGAACCTCCAGCGCACCAGGACGGGCGATCGCCGAATCCAGCTTTCATCATTTCGCCGACTACAACTGGGACCTCTCGCGAGGGGCGCCAAGCTTCGTCACTGAGAAGCCTGGAACTGAGGTAGCGGCAAACCCTCAAAGATTGGATGACGTTCGGACGTATGTGCGCAATGCGGTCCGCTGGTTGGCGCCTGCCAACTGAGGCTCCGCACGCGCGATTAGATTAGGCGGCTGAGCGCGCCAGCCGGATCCCGCTGAACTGCCAGCGCGCGTCGGGCGCAAAGAAATTCCGGTAAGTGGCCCGAATGTGCCGGCGAGGGGTCGCGCAGGAGCCACCCCGCAGAACCATCTTGTTAGACATGAACTTGCCGTTGTATTCGCCGAGCCCACCCATGAACGGCACGAAGCCGGGATACGGTAGATAAGCGCTGCCTGTCCACTCCCACACGTCGCCAAACAGCTGCTTCAGGCGCCCCTGGTCGCGGTTTCCAACTCCAATCGGGTGGAGGTGACCCGCCTCCAGAAGGTTGCCTTCGACCGGCGTCGCAGTCGAAGCCAATTCCCACTCCTCTTCGAGCGGCAGGCGCGAACCTGCCCAGCGCGCGAATGCGTCCGCCTCGTAGTAGCTGACGTGGCACACCGGCTCGCTCGGATCGATCTTTCTGCTGCCGTACAGCGAGAACAGCTGCCAAGCTCCCGCCGATTGTTTCCAGTAAAGCGGCGCTCGCCAGCCAGAGCGCTGGGCGATATCCCACCCGTCAGAGAGCCAAAGCTCGGAGCGCTCGTACCCGCGATCTTGGATAAACGAAAGGTATTCACCACAACTCACAAGGCGGTCCGCCAGCTCAAAAGGGCGAAGGTAGACTCGATGTCGAGGCAGCTCGTTGTCGAAAGCGAAGCCCGTCCCCGCGTGTCCAATGTCGATCAAGCCTCCATTGAACGCGATCCAACGAACCGGGGCTGCCGTGCCACCGGACTCAAGACTTCCTGCCGCTCGATATGCCGGCTCCAGCGGATTGGCCGCGAGTACGTGCTTGATGTCCGTCAGGATCAGCTCTTGGTGCTGCTCCTCATGGTTGATCCCAAGCTCGATGACGAATGCGAGATCTTCCATCTCCCGCTGGGAGCTGTCGGCGAAAAGGCGCTGCATCCCACGATCGACGTGGCGTCGGTAGTCGAACACCTCGTGCACCGTCGGCCGCGAGAGAGTTCCCCGTTGAGGTTGCGGGTGGCGATCGCCGGCACTGTGATAGTACGAATTGAAAATGTAGGCGTAGCGTCCATCGATCGCGGAATAGCCAGGCAGCCCAGCGCCCAGTACGAAGGTTTCAAAGAACCAGCTGGTGTGGGCCAAGTGCCACTTGGTCGGGCTGACTTCGGGCATCGTTTGAACCACGAAGTCTTCTGTTTCGAGCGGCTCACACAGTCGCTCCGTACCATGCCGGACCGCGAGAAAGGCATCTCTCAACGCATGGCGCTCCACTTCGTTGCTTTTTCGCACTCGGGCCTCCTTCGGCTCGCCGCAGATATAAGGTGGCTCGGGCGTTGCGGCAGCAATTAGGCTGGTATTTCCGGCTGGCAGGCAGCTGGAGGGAATGTTAAAGCGCCCAGGGTGAAAATCACGATCCAGGGGAGTGGGCCCAGGAGGCGAGCGTGAGTCACTTTCCTGCGACGCCGGGTTGCGCCGCTGAAGTAAGCCCCCGCGAGGAGTGGGACGCGGGCACCATGGGCTGCGGTGAGCTGGTGTTGGAGCTGCGAGAAAAAATGCTGGCTCTACGCCCTGGCGAATATTTCCGGTTGATCGCACGGGATCCAGGTGCCCCAGAAGATCTGCCGGCCTGGTGCCGGATGACCGGCCATCGCCTGGCTCAAGCCAATCACCCGCAGTACCTCATTGAAAGAAGGAAAGAGCCATGACCAAACGCTTCTGTGTGAGTCTGACCTATGCCAAGAACGATACAGACAAGGCGACCGTTGCCTTCGTAGTAGCGAACGCCGCCGTGGCCTCCGATAAGGAGTCGATCGTATTCCTCAGCACCGAAGGAGTCCGGCTCGCTCAGAAGGGTTATGCCGACGATATCCATGAGCAGGGCTTTGCGCCGCTGCGAGAGCTGATGGCGAACTTCGTCAAGGCGGGTGGGAAGATTTACGTGTGCTCACCGTGCTTCAAGAAACGCGGCCTCGATGAAAACAAGCTCGTCGACGGCGCAGTCGTCGTCGGCGGGGCGAAGCTGGTTGAGTTCCTATCCGAGAACGCTGCCTCGGTTAGCTACTAGGATTTGTGAGTGGACCACCCGTACACGGCGAAGACGAGCTTCGATGGCGGTGAGCTCGACTGCGGCAGTGGCCTGCTCCTTCTGATTCGCAAGCACATCGACCCTCTGCTGCCCGGGGAGTTGCTTGAGATCCGTTCGCGCGAGATCTCGGTCGGGGAAGAGTTGCCCGCCTGGTGTCGCATGACCGGCAACCAGCTCGTCTCGCACCTGCGCCGTGAGGGTGAGCAAAGCTTCCTGGTGAGCAAGGGACCATTCCGCGAAACCCCAGCGACCGGCTCGAAAGCTCCTGCGCCTCGAGCGGATGAGCGCCATGCGAACGTCACTGCGCAGGCGCGCGCTCAGGACGGTGCTCTACCTCAACCCGCGGCCGTCCCGCCGCTTCCACTGCTACCGGTGATGGGAATCGGAAGCTGGCCAAGGCCCCGCTGGCTTTTGCATGCGCTGCATGAGCGGCTGGAGAATCGCCTCTCCGAGGACGAGTTCCAGGCGACGGCGGACGACGGGGTACGTCTGGCGGTCCAGGCACAGCTCGATGCCGGGGTGGACGTGCTCTCCGACGGTGAGCAGCGTCGGGACAACTACGCAAGCTTCGTGGGCGGCCTGCTTGAGGGATGTCAACTCATCCCGATCACCGACCTGCTTCCCTACGTCGAGGACCCCGAGCAATTCCGGCAGGAGCTGCAAGCGCTCGATGTTCCCGCCGAGCGCGTGCGCCACCCCGCGGTCTTTGGCCGAATCCGGCGCGTACGCCCGCTGGCCGTCCATGAATTGCGCTTCGTTCAATCTCTCGCACCCGGTCGTCCGGTGAAGGTGGCGCTTCCGGGACCGTATCTGTTGATGCGCACGATGTGGCTCGAGTGCGTCTCGGAGCGCGCCTACGCGACGCGCGAAGAGCTGGCGAACGATGTGGTGCTTGCCCTTCGGGCCGAGGTCGCCGACCTTTTGGCCGCGGGCGCGGCGGTGGTTCAATTCGACGAACCGGTACTCAGCGAGGTTGTCTTCGGTAAACCCAGCGCGCAGCGCACGTTCATGTGTGGGGCGCTGGGCGAACGCCGCAGCTCGGATGAGGAGCTTGGTTTCGCATCCGAGCTGATCAGCTCGGTGGTCTCAGGTTTCCCGCCCGAGCGGTTGGCGATGCACGTTTGCCGCGGCAACTGGTCGCCAGACGAAAGCGTAGCCCTCTCGGGCGATTATCGACCGCTGTTGCCCCTGTTGTCTCGCGCACCGGTAGGGACCTTGTTCCTCGAGCTGGCAACACCACGAGCCGGCGAGTTGGAGGTGTTGGCGAAGCTGCCCGCGGATAAGCGGATCGGCGTTGGCGTGGTCAACCAGAAGATGCCGCGCGTCGAATCGAGCGAGGAAGTCATCTCGCGCGCGTCCAAAGCGGTCCGATTGTTCGGCAGCGATCGCGTGCTGCTGGCACCAGATTGCGGTTTTGCCACCTTCGCCGACAACCCGATCGCGTCCGCGGCGATTGCAGCGGCAAAGCTGAAGTCGATTGCTCAAGCGGCGGAGATCCTCCGCCAGAGGGAGATCCAGTGATGCTCACCGGGTTGATGATTGCTTTCGTGTCACTTTCCGGCGCCGCCGCACACGCGAACGACGAAGCGAAGCCGAAACAAGCCGTGTTCAAGGTAAAGAACGTCTTCACGGTCAACGTCCCCAAGGGCGCGAAAGCGGTTCGGATCTGGCTTGCGGTTCCGCAAGAGGACGCGCAGTCGAGCATTCGCAATTTGACCCTCGCCACCGACGGGGCCATTCACTTCAATACCGATTCCTGGGGCAACCGGGTCGCATACCTCGAGCGCCGAGATCCGACCGAGAACCAAATTGTGGTCCGCGAAGAGTTCGAGCTGATCCGGAGCGAGATTCGCACTCGACTCGATCCCGCGAATAGCCGGCCCCTGACGCCAGGTGAGCGGACCGCGCTGTCACATTACCTTCAACCGGCCACCCACGTGATCATCAACGATCAAATCAAAACGCTGGCGGCCTCGATCGTCGGGCAGGAGACCAACCCAATCAGAGTCGCTCGCAAGATTTACGACTGGACGCTGAACAACGTCGAGTATTGGGTAAAAGATCCGGACCACCTCAAGGCTTCGCCGGTAGGCAGCACCGAGTATTGCCTCACCAAGAAGACCGGCAACTGCACCGACTTCCACTCGCTGTTCGCTTCCCTCGCAATGGCGTCGGGCCTACCGACGCGAATGGTGTACGGTTCGCTTCTCAAACCAACGCTCAACGGCATCGAGGTGGACGGGAGCTATCATTGCTGGATTCAGTTTTTTGCTCCTCAGATCGGATGGGTACCGCTCGATGTCTCGCTCGCGAACATCTATGGAAAGGAATTTCCGGTCACCGAGAAGAACAAGAAGCTCGTCGAGCTGACCACCGCGACTGGATACAAAGGCCTCGACCGGAGCAAGATCGACTACTACTTCGGGAACCTCGACGAGCGTCGCGTGGTCTGGTCGATTGGCCGCGATCTGATCATGCAGCCCCCTCAGCAGGACGGGCCGGTGAACGCGCTCGCGAAGGCGCACGTCGAAGTGGATGGCAAGCAGTATTCCGGCTGGACACGCGAATTCAGCTACAGCGAGCTCAACCGCATGTGAGCTGATTGTTGTTTGCGTGCAGAGCGTCCGCTAAGGTGCGCCGCTCCAATCCAAACACGTCTACAGGGAGGATCGTGATGAGAACAAGCAACAGCGTAGTAGTCGGTTTCTGTGTTGTGTTCGGAGTAGTTTCGCGAGCTGCCTACGGGCAGGCGCCGGCTCCAACCGGCTCTTCCACGGCCACTGGGGTCCAGGCGGAACTGATCCGGATCATGGACGACGCCGAAACGAAGCTCACCAAACTCGCCCAGGCGATTCCCGCGGAGAAGTACACCTGGCACCCGGCCAAGGATGCGCGTTCGGTGAGTGAGGTGTTCCTGCACGTTGCCGGGGGCAATTACTTCCTGTCGAGCAAATTCGGAGCCGAGTTCCCCGCGGATGTGAAGCGCGAGGACTTTGAAAAGTCGACGACCGATAAACCCAAAGTGATGGACGCCCTGAACCGATCGTTCGCTCATGCCAAGCAGGCGGTGATGAAGCTGACCGACGCGGACCTGGAAAAAACCACACAATGGTTCGGCGGTGGGCAGGTAACGTACCGGTATGTAGCGATCGCCCTGGGCGCGCATCAGCATGAGCACCTTGGCCAGTCCATTGCTTACGCCCGCAGTATCGGCGTCGTGCCACCCTGGACTGAAGAGCAACAACGGCGGCAAAAGCAGCAACCCAAGCCAAAGACCTAGCTCGGCCTAAACACACTCGTCTCATAGGGCGTGAGTGTGATATTTGCGGTCATGAATTAAAGAGCCGCCTATGCGAGCCAGGGTGCCGATGCGCAGTACACTTCGCCTTCCATTCGGCCGCTGCCTTGCGTTGCTTTTGCTGCTCAGCCAAGGGATCTCCCTCGCGCATGGACTCGGGCCGTTCGTGTCCGGTCACTGCGCCTGCGAGCATGGTCCGGACGTTCCATGCGACTGCCCGCACCACGTCAGGAAAAAAGGCCAAGACCCACGTCCTTGCCATCTGCATGCCAAAGCCGATCGCCACTCGGACGCGCCCAAACCCGCCGCCTGCTCATTCCGAGCGAGGTGCGGCAGTAGCCCGCCTGCGTTGATGCTGCTGGCAATCGCCTCCGTGCCGTCCCTCGAGGAACCCCAAACCGAGATTTCGGCGGCACCCGTTGCTGCGGTGCCCATTCTTCCCCACCCATCTCCGGTATTCTTGCCGCCGCGACCGCCTCCCAAAGCGCGAATCTAGGTCAGTCCCACCGATTCGTTTTGCATTCCATTGCTTTGGAGGATTTGTGCCATGCGACCTCGCTGTCGGTGTGTTTGGTTGCTAGTTGCAGTGGTCCAGACATGTGCTTTGGCCGCCAAGGCCTGCTCGATTTGCGGGTGTGGAGATCCGCTTGCTTCCGCCGCAGAGGCGCGCTTGATGAAAGGCCAGCTCCGACTCGGGCTGGATACGGAGATTCTCACCGCGCGCGCTCGCAGCGATGACGACCCAGCTTTCGTGGAACGGGTGACGCAATACACGGTTCGTCCAGTATTGGCCTTCAGCCCCGTCGATGTGTTGACGCTGGTGCTGCAGATACCCGTGATCCGAAAAGATTGGTCGGCAACCGCCGCAGGCGAGGCGTCGATGAGCGCCCGCCCGACTGGACTTGGCGACATCGATCTCGCCGCTCGGGCTTACGTCTACACCAAGACTCGGCTTGTTCAGATGAGCCTTGAGACGCTCGCGCTCACGGCTGGCACGTCGCTGCCGACTGGCGACAATTCCGTTCAGGCGGAAGGGGTGAGAGTGGACGAGCATGCCCAGCTGGGAACGGGAGCGCTCGGTCCTTACGCTGGACTCCTTTACGCATTTCGCCGAGATCCGTGGAATTTCTTCGGAAGCGTTACGGGCCGCCTGCGGCTGAGAAATGGTTATGGGTACAAGTACGGCTCGGCCCTTCTATGGAGCCTTCGTGGCGATTATCGGCTGGTCGACTGGCTCTCGGCGGGCGTGAGCTTCGACGGCCGTTATGCCGCGCGGGACGATCGCCATGGCGTTTTGCAAACCAACACTGGCGGATGGGTGTTGGCGGCGGCGCCTGGGCTGAAACTGCGTCTGCACCAGGAGCTCTGGCTCTACGGCATCGTGCAGATTCCAGTGGTCACTCACCTGTTTGGAGACCAACGGGTCGGTCCGGTGTTGATCGCCAGCCTCCAATACACGTTTCAGTAATACATCGGTCCAATGGCCGGCTGAGGCAGCCCGTGATCTGACTCGGTATGTCGACGCCTAGGTCTAGGGGAGTACCCACCCGGGAAGTGGACGAGCGCAGTCGCCCATCCACTCTTCGCCTTTTCGGTCGGATGGTGGTACTCGTGGTGGGGGCTTTCTAATTGACGAAAGCCCGGGGTTTGCTCGGGGGGGCCCCGGGCAAAGGGATCTGATTGTGGGTACGGTCGCGAGTGGGCGTCAGTTCAACGACATCAAGCTGCACATGGCGCTTGGCGGTGGAACGGAGCGACCGGTCAAGGTCAGCGGTCGGCGGATCCCGCCAATCGGTAGCGAGTCACTCTTGGTCCTGCTTTCGTTCGAGGAGGACGGCGGCGCGGATCGCGCCAGCTGAACCGTCCCGATGGCGCCCGCCTACGAAGACTTGTCGAAAGAGGAGCTGCTGCGGATGCTTCGCTTGCTGCAGTCGGAACCGAGGCTGCGCGCGTGGGGACCGGAAACCGAACGACTGATCCACGATCTTCAAGTTCATCAGATCGAGCTCGAGATGCAGAATCGAGAGCTGCGCGAAGCGCAACAGCGCCTCGAGGATTCACGAAGCCGCTATGCCGACCTTTATGACTTCGCCCCGGTTGGCTATTGCACGCTCGACCAGAACAGCACGATTCTAGAGGCAAATCTCACCGCTGCCACTCTCTTCGGAACGGAGCGCGCTTCCCTCGTTGGCAGCATGCTGATCAGCCGGGTCCCACCCCAAGAGCGAACCAATCTGCTTGCCCATTTGAGGACCTGCTTCCGTCAGCGGACTCGGGCCACGGGCGATCTGAGGCTTTCCAGCAAAGCGTCGGGACCGCTGGTGCTTCAACTGGTGAGCATGCCGGTTCTCGGTCCCGAGCGCGAAGTCTTCGCGTGCAAGACCGCGATGACCGACATTTCGTTGATCAAGCAGTCCGAACAGCGGTTTCGACTGTTGGCCACGATCAGCGAAGTGCTCACCGCCTCTTTCGATTACCTGCCGAATCTCGCGCAGGTGGCGCGCCTCGCAGTCCCGGACCTCGCGGACATCTGCCTACTCGACGTTCTCGAAGAGAATCGGCAGATCCGCCGCGTTGAAGTGGCCTTCGCCGATTCAGAAAAGGGTCACCTGGCGGAAGCAATCAAGCGCCACGCGCCAAGCTACGAGGGCAGCACCCCTCAGGCTCAGGTGCTTCGCTCCGGACAACCGATATTGCTCTCGGATTCCACGCCCGAGGCGCTGAGCGGAGCCAGTGCGGAAGGGCTGATCGCCGTGTTCAACGCCAGATCGCTGATCTTCGTTCCTTTGGCAAGCGGCGGTCGAACGCTGGGGGTGTTTACCTTGGCGATGTCCAACTCCGGCCGCCGCTATTTGCCCGCGGACCTCGCCTTTGCTCAGGACGTGGCCTCCCGTGCGGCGATGGCGATCGACAATGCTCGGCTCTATGAGGAGGCGCAAAAGGCAATCCACGCGCGCCAGGACATCCTCTCGATCGTATGTCACGACCTGCGCAACCCGCTGAGCACGATCACGCTCGGAACCAGCACGCTGATCGACTCTTCGCCGCAGCCGGACCGACGCCAGGCTCGCAGGCAGCTGGAGGTGATGCGGCGCGGGGCCAGGCAAATGGAGCGGATGATTACCGACTTGCTCGACGTGGCCAGCATCGAATCCGGACGCCTCTCGATCGACCTCGGCGAGCACAGCCTCAACAAGCTGATCAACGACGCCTTTGAAATGCTGCTCCCCCTCGCTCGCGAAAAGAAGCTGTTGTTGCGGCTCCAGGTTCCTTCGCGGGAGGCGTGGGTGATGTGCGACCGGGAAAGGGTGCTTCAGGTATTCGGAAACCTGGGGGGAAATGCAATCAAGTTCACACCGGAAGGCGCGTCGATCACGATTGGCGCACAAGTTCATGGCCGCGTGGCTCGCTTCGCCGTCGAAGACACTGGTCCTGGCATCTCCGAGCAGGTCTTGCGGAACCTGTTTCACCGCTATTGGCAGGCGAGAGAGACCGCGAAGCAGGGACGCGGCCTGGGGCTATTCATTTCCAAAGGCATCGTCGAGGCGCAAGGGGGAAGGATTTGGGTCCAAAGCCACCCCACTCAAGGCAGTAGCTTTTTCTTCACCTTGCCGTTGGCCAAACAAAGAGAAAGGCAAACAACGAGACCCGAACCGGCGAGACCGCTTTTGGCTTCGGTCGATTTGCCGAGCGGGGTGATCGTGGTCGTCGACGATGATCCCGACGTTCGCGAAATGCTAACCTATGCGCTTAGTGAGCGCGGATATCAGGTGGTAGCGATGGCGGGCGGCGCCGAAGCGCTTGCGTACCTCAAGAGCTCGCCTCCGCCGCGGCTGATCCTGTTGGATCTGGTCATGCCAGACATGGATGGCTGGACATTTCTCGCCGAACGAAACCGGGATCCGGCGCTATTGAGGGTCCCGGTGATTGTGCTCTCCGCGCAGTCCGACGTTGCCGAACGCGTCGCCGCCAACAACGCGCTCTACCTCAAAAAGCCGGTGGTCCCCGAAAATTTGGTGCAAACGATGGAGCACGTCCCCCACTAACCGACTCGAGGTGAGCTGGAGCCGGCTAACAGCGCTGACGCGAGCCGTTTCGCTTCCGCGTCCAAAACCGGGAACTTGACTCGCGCGGTTCCCCAGTCGCCACTGCGGATCGCCAGCTCGATCTCCTTTGCCACGCCCGCGGCTGGGTGCGCTCTGAGCATCATCAGAGCGCCCTTGAGTGAATGGGCGGCATCCGCCGCCGCAGCGGCGTCCTCTTTCTTCAAGGCTCCGCTAATCGCGCTGATCAGTCCTGGCGCACTGTCGAGATAGAGCCTAATCACTTCCCGCACGACTTCCTCGTCGCCGTCGACGCTCGCGACGAGCACCTCACGACTGTATGGAAAAGAATTCACCCAACCAGGATAATTGAAAACCGCCCAAGTCCAATGTGAGCGAGGCAAGGCTTCTGTGGGGCTGGCGCTGACCTGGGAATGCTCCGAGATCGAGCGCCACGTGGCGGGTGTGGCGCCACAGCTCCGCCACACCGTTCGAATTCGCGCGTTCTGGTCCCAGGCCGTGTTTGCTCAAGCACTTACGTCTGTCGCTTCGCGGCACGCCGTCTGCAGAAAGGCCCAGCCGAGGAGGAAACACAATGCACGCACGGATGAAGAAAGTGGCAGACGCGGTTCGAGGGTCGAAGTTCTTGGTGGCACCGGCTCTGATCATCGGAGGATGGCTGGCGCTGTTCGGCGCCGTCGCGATGGAAATGGGCAGCCCCCCTCTAAAGGCCTCGATCGAAAAAGTACTCAGCGCGAAGGCAACCAGGGCAGACGTTCTGGCTCGACGGTGAACAAGCTCAGCGGTGAAACTCCTTGGCATCGATGCGATAGCGTTTGATCCAGCGCTGAATTTGGAAGCGCCCTTTACCGAGCGTTCGCGCGACCGAGGTGATGTTGCCTCCGTGCTCCCGCAACAATGCGACGATTTCCTCGCGACGTCGCTGATCGCTCTCCGAAAGTTGCAGCGGGGCGAGCTTCCCCCCAACCGGAGCAACAGCGTCCCCGGCTCCCTCCTTGGGGCCCGTGGCGGACGCGCGAACTGGTCCAGGCAAGTGGGCTTCTTCGACCGTGCCAAATTGGGCAAGAACCACTGCGGCAGTGAGGCACTTTTCGAGCTCACGGACATTGAGTGGCCAGTCATAAAGCAGCATCGCTCGCGCGGCCTCCGAGCTGAACGAGACCCGCTCGGCGCGATTTGAAAAGTGCCGCCTCAGAAGCGTGCCGAAGAGCAGGCCCAAATCCTCGCGGCGCTCGCGCAAAGTGGGCAGCGACAACGTGAAGCCGGCAATCCGGGCCAGCAAATCGGCTCGGAAGCGATTTTCGGCGACTGACGCTTCGAGATCCCGGTGTGTTGCGGCGAGTACGCGAATGTCCACCTTCACCGGGCGAGTCGCTCCGAGCGGTACGACCTCACTTTCCTGCAGCACCCGAAGGAAGACGGCCTGAGCCGCCGGAGGAAGATCCCCGATCTCGTCCAGAAGGAGAGTTCCGTGGTCTGCGCTTCGGATCAGCCCGGTCCGGTCCTCGGTCGCTCCGGAAAAGGCACCCTTGCGGTACCCAAACAGCTCGGACTCGATCAAGGTCTGGGGCAGCGCGGCGCAGTTCACCGCGACCAGTGCACCCGGTCGACGCGACAGCTTGTGAATGGCTTGCGCCACCAGCTCTTTGCCAGTCCCACTTTCGCCGTGAATGACCACTGAGACCGGAGAGGGCGCGATCGCTTCCAGCTTCGCAAATTGCTCGGCCAGCTTGGGAACCAAGGTCGCCAGAGCTGCGGCCATCGGCTGTAGCTCGCCGCTATCCAAAGACCTTGGACTGCGGTCGGTGGTGGATATCGCCTCGCGAAAAATAAAGAATGTGTGGCCCAGCTCGATCAGATCGCCGTCTCTCAGAGCAGCAACACCTTCGCAGTAATGGCCATTGACGAACGTTCCGTTCTTCGAGCCGACGTCCTGGAGCGTCCAGTCCTCGCCCGCTCTGCGCAGCTCCGCATGTGACGATGACATCCACCGGTCAGAAAGGGTGAGCTTGAAGCGATTGCGATCCAGCTCTTCCAACCGAGCCGCACGTTCTTCGGGCGCCCGGCCGACTACGAGCTCTTCGACATTCTCAAGCGAATAGCGAACGGAAGAAGCCAACGGATGGTCTGCCTGGAGCACAAGAAAGAGATGGGGCTGCGGCATGGCCGCGCCTGGAACGCGCTTGACCACGTGTGACAGCGTTGAGGTGGATAAGGTCGACTTGGCCATCAGCCCAGAGCGCCTCTCTGCCGCAACCTAGGGTCACGAGGGCTCACCTGGGAAGACCCCGAGTTTAGCGGTCCAGCTTGAATCCGATCCGCACCGTGACCTGGAATTCCGAAACCTTGCCGTCCTTGATCGCGCCACGCTGCTCGACGACTTCAAACCAGTTCAGGTGTTGCACCGTCTTGGACGCCGCAACGACTGCGGCTTTCACCGCCTCGGCGAAGCTGACCGGCGAAGTGCCGACCACATCGATGAGCTTGTAAATCCCTGGCATCGCGTCGCTCCTTGGCTAAGACGATCGCCGTTGTATCGATTCACTGAGGTCCCGACAATCACCAAACTCCGTTCCTACGACCCTGGCTTTGGGGGAGAGTCAGCAGACCAGATGCGCTCCAGCTCGTAGTAGTGGCTCGGATACTGAGGCGTGAAGCGCAGAAAGCTCGGAATCGGATAGCGCACGCCGCCCTTGTGGGTGCCCTCGAGACCTTCGACCAGCTCCGCCATCTTTGAGCCAGGCAGCGAAAACGCCATTTCCGAGTCCTCGGTGTGCCCAAAGACGCGGTCGCCGTAGCAAGGCAAGATTACCTGATACTCGCCGGTCATCGCGGTCCGGATGATTTCATCCGAGCAGTCAATCCGGCCGGTAAACGAGCTGGTGATCGCGCCGCCGCGCTTCCACAGCGCGCCGGTGACCAACCGCATCACTTGCGCCGCATTGCCATAGATCACCAAAGCGTCCGGCACGAAGTCGGCTCGCGCCGCCGGCCCCACCAACAGGTGCTTGTATTTGCCGGCCGGAAGGCGATGCGTGGCCTGCTCTGTCCGCGCGCCGGCCTCCGCGGTCGCGACGTACATTCCGCACGCCAGATGTCCCGCGGTGTAGTGCTCCGTGAGCGGGGCCAGCCCGAACGCGGTCTTGGTAAGCACACAGTTCACGTCCTCGGCCCCGACGGCCACCGTCCAGCCGTACCGCCGGGCCATCGCGATCGCTTGGCAGATGGCGATCTGCACCTTCATGTCCCGCCAGGGCCGCTTGGCTTTGTCCGGCACTGGCTCTTCCGTTCCGAGCAGCTTCGCTGCAACCGGAAAAGTGGCAGGACGAATGTGCGTTTCTACTTCCCGGGCGAAAGTCTTCACGTCCATGGATGCCTCCGCGGGCAATCTAGCAAGGACGTGCCGAGTTCCTCCAACCCGACCGGCTAGTAGAACGATTAGCAGAACAATTTCCCGCTAAGCACCGCGGTCCACAGAGACTGGGTTCGAAAGAGCTCCACGGATGCCTGCAAATGCGTCAAGCCCGCGGTCGGCTTGCGACACAAAGATGACACCAGTCTGTTGGATGGTTGCAATCGGACGGGCCGCATGCAACGGTTCCCGTGCAGCGGTGTCCTTGCAATCGAGGGTCGAAGTGCACCAACAGCCCTGGGGGAAGTCTATGAAAAGAACGGTCATTTCGGTGTTGGCAGTTTCTGCAGTCCTTTTTTTCGCAACCCATGCCGCTGCACAGGTATTTGTGTCGAATTTGAGTCCCGCCAATGAGAATCCTCCCCTTGATACCGCGATGGGTGGATTGGCGGTCGCCTCCGTAGTGGTGCATGACGACGGGACCTCTACCGCGCTAGTCATCGTGAGCGCGTTCGCGAACGCCACTCCGATTACGGCGTCGCACGTTCACGTCGGTGCGGCCGGCGTCAATGGTCCGGTCATTTGCCCTTTGGCGGGTCCCGACTTCACCAATCCAGTGATCGCCTCGTGTGACTTCACAGCCGACCAGACCACCGATTTGTTCAACGGCAATCTATACGTCAATGTTCACACCCAGACCAATCCTGGCGGAGAGATTCGCGATCAGCTGAATTTCGTTCAATAGCCCTGGATTGCAAAGGCGCCCACCTCGCGAACCGGCGCGTAGGGTCGTCAGGGCACGGCGCCCACCGTGAACTCGAAGCGGTACGAAAGTGTCAGAATAATTTCAGGATGTATGGATTGATGATCTCCGACAACGCCGTTTAGTCCGACTGAAGGCACGATGTACTGCCGGACGGACGAAAAATCGTCGACATTGGGATCGTGTTTTTTGAATTGAAACGGAAACCCGAAATCCGCGCCAAAGACGAAACCGACTCCGTTAAACGTTCCCTGCGATCCGCGCATGAGCTGGGCGCGACCGAGGACCTCCCAGCCAAAAATCCCGGTCGGGTCGGGCCGAGCCGAATAGCCACCAACGAGGCCGGCGCGCCATTGATCGCTGGAAATCGACGGCGAGGTTTGCCCAAACACCGACGTCTCGAATCCGACCACGTAGCGGTACTCTTGCGGCAGCGCGAACCAGCCTCGCGTCGTGAAGCCGATGTGGCTACTGGTCGGCGAGCTCCAGGCGCGGGTGCCGGCTGCGCCGAGGGAGAGACTGCATCCCCCGAGCAATGTCGCTCCGACCAGGCAAGTGCTGAACTTCGCGATCTTCTTGGGACCTGGCACGGGTCGGACCTCCTGCCCGCCGTCCGCTACCAACCGGGGCGCCAGTCTGCAAGATTTCTGTGTTCGATGTTCAGCGCCGCGATCGCGACGGTCGCCCCTTCGGGCGAGCACGGAGCGCATATCGACCGGTCGGGCACCACTCGAGCAGCGGACACTTTTCGTGCGCCGGATTGCGCGCACGGCAGGGGCCCCGGCCGAGGAACACGAGTTGGTGCGGAAACTCGGCCCACTTCGATTCCGGCACCAGCTTCGTCAGATCCTGCTCGATCCGATCGGGATCGTCCTGGCCGGTGAGCGCAAGGCGTTGGCTGGTGCGGCGCACGTGGGTATCGACGAAGATGCCATGATCGGACTGTGGCCGCGGACAGCAGTTGGCCAGGACCACGTTCGCGGTCTTGCGTGCGACGCCGGGAAGCTCAACGAGGTCGGCCATTCGTCGTGGCACCTCGCCCCCGAAACGCTCGGTCAGGGCTTTTGCGCAGCCGACGATTGCCTTCGCCTTCTGCCGGAAAAAGCCAGTCGGCCGGATCAAGGGCTCGATCTCTTCGGGCGAAGCTTTGCTCATCGCCGCGGCGTCTGGATAGCGTTCGAACAGGGCGGGGGTAACCCGATTGACGGTTTCGTCGGTGGATTGCGCCGACAAGATAGTGGCGATCAGCAGCTCGAAAGGGGTGCGATACTTGAGAGCGGTTCGCGCGTGTGGATAGGCACGAGAGAGCGCACGCAGGATCGGCCCGATGCGCTTGCGTGCGTCGCTAAGACGAAAACCCGACGGCGGAAGGAATTCTGCGGCCATCTTCGAAGGGTAGTTCGCGAGATGCTGACATCACAGCGTCTGTGAATTGAGGCGATAACCCAAACGCTTTTCATGCAGGGGGATCCGGAGCATTTCGTGGCCGCCTGGCGTAATCGGCTCGATCTCGAGCATCTCCTTCGCTGCTTGACCTCCTCGAGGCTCGAGGCAGGCCTCCATCTGATTCCAGTGAGCTACAACCTCTTCACTCTCGCGCGCCAACCCAATCGACCGCCGGCTTTCCCAGGTGAAAACCTCCACCACTACTGGCTGGTGATGGTGGTCCAGGCCTCGATAGACGAGCGGCGGGACTTCGGTGACCAGGTGCCGCTTGAGCAGCAAAGGCCACTGCTGGCCAAGCAATGTGAGAAATGTCTCCTCGCGTTCGAGCTTGATTCGATAGGTGTAGATCACGCTCTGGTGTGCGGGGTGTGACATCGAGTAGGCCCTCCGAGTAGATGGGGACTTCGGGTCGCGTAACGGGAGGTTTCGGGCATGTCAACCTCAATCGTGAGGCCCGTTACGCGCGCCGCTGCTCCCTGAACGATCGGAGGGCGGGATCGTCACCCTTCATCGTCTTCGAGGATCGTTAGGCCATAGGGATCATTGCCGATTCCGGTCACCGTCGCGACCACGGTGCGCGATCGAAGATCGATCACCCATACCGTCCCGCTCGGGGGAGCCTGAGGATCGAGGCGAGGTCCACCGGAGACGACCGCGTAGCGCCCGTTCGAGGTGACCGCCGTTCCCTTCGGACGACCAGGACGCACGATTCCATCGGGATCGCGCGGTCGAGTGACCGGAATACGCGCTACCTCCGCGTGAGGATCGTGCGCGAGAGCCAAACCCACGTCCACGATCGATACGTTGTTCGTACGATAATTCGCAACGATGATCTGTCGGCCGTTGGGCGTCCAGCTAACGGTGAAAGGCCGAGTCTGGCCGAGCGCACTATCCGTGCCGACCCGTACCCGCGCGACCTCCGCGTTGTTCGCTCCCACACGGGCGCGATCCACATCGATGATCGAAATGGTGTTCCCTTCGAAATCAACGGTTGCGCTCTCGCGGGCGGTGACGGCGATCAGCTTTCCATCCGGACTCGCTCGGATTCCAAACGGGCCCGTCTGCACAGGAATCCTCCGAGCAACCTCAACGACCGGAATGCCCATCAACGCCCGTTCGAGGTCCATTACCGACACGTCAGCCGTGCCCGCATTTCCCGAAAACAGGTAAGTCTTTCCATCGCTGCCAGATCCGAATGCAAGAAACTCCGGATTGGGCCAGCAGCCAAACATCGGGTCCGGAGCCTCGAAGGGAACGATCGGAGGCGGAGTCGGAGAGACAAAGGGAACGGGGAAGTTGGGACAATTGTGCGGCGGGTGTCCCAGCGCCATTTCGATCTGCCCTCGACGGCTGCCGTTTCTTCGATCGATGATGCTGATTCGATTCGATCCGTCCTCGCTGAGCCAAGTCTCCGAGTGGCTAACCAAAAGCACCTCGGGAAGCACTAGCAGGCCGACCGCCCCGAAGTGTCCGCTGTCGAAATTCTGCCGGAGGGCCCCATCGGTATTGTCGAACTCTCGGTCGAGCATTCTTCTCACATCCATCAGCGAGACGCTCCCACGCCCGCCATGCTGGAGAAATTCGGCATTGCTTACTGCGCCGTGATGGTTGACCACGAAAGCCGTCCGGTTGTCTTCACTGAGCACGATGTTGGCGGGATCGCCGAGTGGCGTTCCATCGAGCCGGTCCGAATGGACCTTGGAACGGCTGATGATTGCATTCGGCGTGTTATTGTTCCGCGGTTCCAGAGCCGCCGCTAAATCGATGGCGTAGATTCGCGGGTCTCGTCGTCCAGTCGCCAAGATGAACGTTTCCCTGGCGAGTGCATCGGCGGCTACGAGCATCAACGACAACAGACCACTCAACAAAAAGAACAGGCGCTGCTTTCTCATGTGTATTCCCCCCGTCTACTTCCCGCCTAGGCGTAGCCGCTCGCGGAAGTCCGGGTCAAGCAAAGAATAGGAAACGGTTCCCTCATGCACTGGGAGTCACAGCACGCTAGATAAATACGAGGATGGCGCGACCATGGAAGGCAAGCGCGGCGAACGAATTCTTCACGATCCCAGGCTGAATAAGTCTACCGCTTTCACCGAGGCCGAACGCGAACAACTCGGGCTGGTGGGCCTTCTGCCGGACGGTATCGAAACGCTCGAGCTCCAGCTTCAGCGGGTGGCTTTGCAACTTGACGCCAAGACGACTGATCTCGAACGATACATCTTTCTCAATCAGCTCCTCGATTACGACGAGACTCTCTTTTACGCGCTGGTGATGTCCGACCCTGCCCGCTTCTTGCCTCTGGTGTACACGCCAACGGTGGGCGAAGCGTCACTTCGATTCGGTCACATTATGCGGCGAACGCGCGGGATGTACATATCGATCCGCCGGCGAGGCAGAGTGCGGGAGCTGCTACGTAACTGGCCCGTAAAAGACGTGCGGTTCATCGTCGTCACCGACGGCGAGCGCGTCCTCGGGCTCGGTGACCTGGGCGCCAATGGGATGGGAATCCCGATCGGCAAGCTTGCGCTCTACACTGCGTGTGGAGGCGTGCCGCCCGCCGTCACGCTTCCGGTGATGCTCGACTGCGGCACCAACAACGAGTCAATCCTAAATGACCCGCTTTATCTCGGTGTTCGCCAGCCGAGGCCGACGACGGCGGAGCTTGACGAGTTCGTGGATGAGTTTGTCACGGCGGTGCAGGAGGTCTTCCCCGGCTGTTGCATCCAGTTTGAGGACTGGGCTGGTGTCGACGCCGTCCGGCTGCTTGCGCGGTACCGCGATCGAGTGTGCTGCTTCAATGATGATATCCAGGGCACGGCCGCAGTGGCGCTTGCGGGAGTGCTTGGAGCTCTGCGCTTGACCGGGGGTCGCCTTCGGGACCAGCGCTTTCTGTTCCTCGGTGCGGGCTCGGCAGCGACCGGGATCGCGGGATTGCTGCGACAGGCGATCGTCGCCGAGGGGGCGTCGGATACCGAGGCCCTCTCGCGAATGTCGATGTTCGACAAGCACGGATTGATCGAATCCTCTCGCTCAGACCTGTTGGAATTTCAAAAACCCTACGCTCATCCCCAAAAACGGACGACGGACTTCGTGGCTGCGATCGAATTGATCCGACCGTCCGCGATCATTGGCGTGAGCACGGTCGCCAAGGCCTTCAACCGCGCCGTGATTGAGTCGATGGCGCGGATCAATCAACGCCCGATCGTCTTTCCGTTCTCGAATCCGACTTCGCATTCGGAGTGCACGGCCGAAGAGGCGTACACCTGGTCCGGCGGGCGTGCGGTGTTCGCCAGCGGAAGCCCGTTTCCGCCGGTGCGGGTGGGCGACAAGATGTTTGTTCCGGGTCAGGGTAATAATGTTTACATCTTTCCGGCGATTGGCATGGGCGTGTATGCGACGCGGGCCACTCGGGTGACAGACGAGATGTTCATCGCAGCCGCGCAAGGCGTCGCCGAGCGTGTCACCAAGGCGGACCTGGAGGTGGGCCTCATCTACCCCCCGCAGGCGGAGTTGCTCGAAACCGAGCTTCATGCAGCTGAGCGCGTCGCGGAAGTCGTCCTGCGCCGCGGGCTCGCTGGCATCGAACCTCCACGCGATCTCCGATCCTTCATTCGCGCGAAGGCCTACCGTCCCTCCTACCGCTCCTGAGACGCGCTTAGGCGGAGGGGAACTTGGTGCTGGCCTTCACCTCATTGATCTGTTTGGTGTGCCGCTCGCTGTGAGCGCCGCAGAAGATCAACCATGCAATCATGCGAGGACGTCTTTCTTACTTCTTCTGCCCAGAGCTCCATGGGCCCAGCCAGTAGATTGTTCCATTGAAGTCGCTCACCGAAAGCAACACAAACCAGTGCTGCGAAACGTGAGCTCCGGAAAGTTGCCGTATACCCAACCCGAGCGAGAAGCGATCCTGCAGAAACGACAGCTGCGTCTGGAGACCTAAGTCCACTCCCTTCCCCTGGTTCCAGTGAAATGAGAATCGAGGGCCAGCTCCAAACGAGATTCCCGCAAAGTGAGCCGTCGGGAGCATTCCAATCGTGCTGGAGAGCCGGCTGAGTCGGCTCTCATAATCGATCGGCTCCACCAGCGATACGAGCGAGAGCCACTGCCTCAACAGCAGCTGAGGCTCGAGCCAGGCGAGCGCCACTCCGCCCCGCGACACATCCAGCGCAACCCGATAGGGAAGCAGGTGGAAGGCGCTCGCGATCCAGCTCTGTCCGGGGGGCTTTGGCTCGTCGGGTAAAGAAGACGGATCGATCACCAACCGCGGGGAGCCCGAGTTTTTCAAGGCTCGCCGGGTCCACAGCTCGCCGGCCCCGAGCGCCAGGAGGACCGACCGTTCGATTGAAGAAGGCGGATTGGATCGACTCAACTCGATCGTCGCCGAGCGGTCAGCCGCCTTCTTGAGCGTGTTGTTCAACCAACGTTTCGGTTCGTTGATCAGCAGTTGCATGTTGGCCTGTTCCGGGTGATACCCGCGCGCCCGCAACGCTGCGAGGAACTGGTCGAATTCAAGATCAGCGATGCATAGGGCTTGCTTTGCATCTTGAGTGCACGCCACCCGTTGCGAAAGCAAGGCTTCCAGCACCGCCTGCAGCGAATCTCCGGGGACAACCTGGGCGTAGTCGCGGATCCAGACCCATTCAGTTTGGGTGGACAGACGCTGCGCAGAAGCTTCATCTCCGAGGGTCACAGAAAGCTCCGCAAAAGCGAGCGCTCCCAACACTTGCCTTGCCTTGGTTGACTCTTTCAGCCGAAGCAGATTGGCGATCCACCCCATCATGGTGCCGATGCAGCGCTGAGTGTCGACGGATTCAAGGTCGAGTTGCTCAGGATCATCCAAGCGCCACTGCGGTTGAGGTACATCGAGGTAGGCGGATCCGCTGGAGCAAGATCCGAAAGCCAGCTCGTGAACTCCGTCGTAGACTCCAGCGTAGTAGTCGAATTCCCGAAGCGGGCGATCGAGAAAAGCCGCGAAGTTGAGCAGCTGGGATCCAGCTAGCGGCGCAAATCGAGTGGAGTGCCAAAGCTGCCGTTCCCCGCTCGTCTGACGCCGAAGCTCGCTCGCGGTTTGAACGAGAGTCGAAATCCTCGAAGAAAGCTGCTGAAGGGAGCTTCTTAGGTTTTCCAGGTCGTGACCTTGCCGTAGCCACCTCACGATCTGAGCCTGCTCGGTGCCCGGGGTCGAGCCAGACGCGATGCTTGCGTTGAGACTGTCCAGCACCGGCGAGAGCGTTCCGACCGCGAAGAGCTCGCCGCTCGGCACCCCTTCGCTGACCTTCAGCGCTCTGGCAGCCACCGCCGCAACCGAGGCTGGACCTTGCCGCTGAATCTCACCCAGGTATTCGATCAGAGCGCCGTGGGCCAGCCGATTGCTATTGGTCGCGAGCTGGTCGCCCAACTCGGTTGCCTCGAGCAGGACATCCCGGAATCGGCGGATTTTCGCCTCTGAAAGCGAGCTGTAAGCTATCCGCCGAGTCTCCTCTGCAATGAATTGGAAGGCAGCTGCTGAAAACTTGACTCCGTTTCGCAGGAGCGCCCGATACGCTGGATCGCGCTCTGAACGCTCGGAAACTTCGCTCATGCTACCAGCGGATTCACGGCCTGCGCCCACGAATTCGGCGAGCCACTCGGCGACTGTCGTCACCTCGTCGTCGGAGAGCGACGAAGCACGCGACTGGTCATCGCTCACGGATGACTTGCGACCGCTCTTGAGCTCTTCAACAACCTGCGAGCAGTGGGTAAGGAAAGCCAGGTTGCTCTGAATCTGGCGAACGTTGTGTAGCCTCTCCAGGCACTGATAAAGAGCGCGTCCAGTGCGCTTTCGCTTGGCGAGCCGGGGCAGCGAAGTGGGCATCGTTTCGCCTGCCCGAAGGCTTTCCCGATCGCTCAAACGCTCGAGCTGTTGGTAGAGGAAGGCGAATTGAGACAACGTCAAGGCCAACTCGCGCAGAAGCGACTCGGTGGTTCGGTTCCAGTTCTTTGCGGTAATCGCTCGCGCCAGGTCTGCGTTGCGGGAGGTTGAAATCAGGTTGCCGAACAATTGTAGATATCCGGAGAATCCTTCCGTCCATGCACCTGGGGGCTTGGAATTTGATGACTGGGAGCGGCGCAGGTCCGGATCCATGAAGGCGTAGAAGACCGGACGAAGAGGGGCGGGAGCTTGCCAGGATTCGAGCTCGTCAATCGCGAGTCCCAGGGGCGCATTGTCGAAGATCCCGCCATCGACGTACTCCCAGCGACACAACTTGAGCTGTTCTTTGGAGGACGAGAGGCCGGCACAGGTAAGCCCGGTCAGCGGATGCCCGGGATCCGGACCTGGACAAGTACCGGTGTTCACGATCCGCTCGGAGGGACAGGCACTCTCGCAAGTGCAGAGATCGCGTGGGCTGAACGCCACGGGAAAAGCGCTGGAGGCGAGGATCGCCTGGCCAACCTGCTCGGCGGGGACCGAGGTTTCTCCTGAGTCCAGCAAAGATGCCTCGGCAAGACGAAGAGTGTACTCGGAGGAATCGCGATCCGGTAACAGAGTCTGGGGTCCGATCCGGACCCACCCGTCCGGGGTGACTTCGAACACCAGAGGAATCACAAATCTCTGGGTGAGCGTGCTTAGACCCCCGATTGTCCTCTCTCGTGGAGCCACCCGCGTCACGGTCAGGCCAAGCGGAAGCCTACATCCTGGCACGAACGTGCGGTTTGTCGATCGGTCGAAGATTTTGTGCCGCAGATCGTCCATCACGGAGATCAGCGCGCGTCGCGATAACAATGCATCGTCTGGGAAGTACCGCGATGGATCGTCTGGCAGGAGCTGGTCCAGGCCAATCGGAAGCCAAGTATCTCTGAGCAGATTGTTATCAACTGAAGAATCTTGAGTGTCATCCAACGTTTCGCACCACACTGCAGCCGAGAGAAGTGCATTGATGCTTCCAGCGGATGTCCCGGCGACCGCCACCAATTCCGGCCGCAGCGGGAACTTTTGGACGCCTCCGAGCAGTTCCGCCATCTTCATGAACCGCACCAGCGTCCAATCGAAGCCCGCCTCGTAGGCGCCGAGGCTGACCCCACCGCTGATCGTGAGAACGATCGGATCCATTTGGCGTTGGCGGCGGGCTTGCTTTGCCGACAAGGCCTTCGGCTCCGCGGCTGCAACAAGCCCGACAATCAGGACGGCGAATCCAGTCATGCTAGACCGACTGGCGGTGGCGCAGGTGGCTGTATTCGGCCCACGTCAAAGCGATGACGACAACATCGAGAATGGTGAGCACCAGCATCAGGATCGAATGTGAGATCACAAATTGGTAGATTTGGTAGGCGCTGAACGCGGCGAAAATCAGAATTGCCGCGGGATATGCCCAGAGCTTCGACTTTAGCAGCGCCCATACCAGCACGACCTTCACCACCCCGTGTGAGAGCAGATACAAGGAAGCGAACAGCTGGTGACTGACAGATAGTTGGTCGGCCGCACGGATCAGATAGTTGGCGACCAGATCGTCCGGATCTTTACTCAGCGTGTGTTTGGTCAGGACCACGGCCGCGTGGCGGATCTGCCCAGGCTTTAGGAAGAGCAACAATGCCGCGCTGGCAATTTGCAGCACGCCATCTACCCCCTTGAGGATCACGCCAACCTCAAAGGTTGCGTGCATCGCTCTAGACGTTGTTTCGCGCACCGTGACGCTTCCGCCTCTCCGTGAGTCACCCGTTTATAAGTGGCTTCTTCATTTTGACGATCCGGATCACGCGTTTGAATGCTGCGCTGGTTGAGGGCTCGATCGCGGTCACCCGATAACCCATTTTTTCGTAATACGGGATCAATTCGGTTCGGTCTTCCCCAGTGCTGAGGGTCATGATCGTGCATCCGGCGCCGCGGCAGTGATTCTCGGCGGCCTCGACCAGGGCGCGGCCCACTCCAGCCCGGCGCGCCGACGGGTCGACAGCCAGCATGCCAAAGTATCCGATGGTGCCTTCGATTCGCACTTCGACAACGCCGATCAGCCGGCCCATCTGCTCGACGACCAGGAACGTCTCGCGGTTCATCAGCTTTCGAATCTCAGCCGGCGACGTCCGCTCTCCTTGGCGGAACTCGCGCTCGATCTCGAACGCGGCATTGATGATGCGAGCGATCTCGTCTGCCTCTGCGGCGGTCGCTAGCCGGATCATTTGCGCTTGAGCGCCTCCTGCCCGTGTGATCCCCGATCTTCACACAAATACTCGATCGAAAAACAGGCGAATGATAAGGAGCGCCTGCTTCTTATCCGGGGGAAAACCATGAAGTCTAGAATCACGATGAAGAGGTGTGCTCGCACGCTCGCGGTTGCTCTTTCGTTCGCGGTCGCCGGTTCCGTTTTCACTCTGGCCCGCCTCGCACTCGCGCAAAGCGCCGGTTCGCCGCAGGTCACCTGCCACATCGAGTGGGCGCCGATGCGCGACGGGGTGCTCCTGGCCACGGAGGTGTACCTGCCCAATGACGCGTCGGAGCCGCTTCCGGTCATTCTGCAGCGAACCCCATACAATCGCTTCCCACCCGCGCAGGGCAGCAATTGCGACAACGCCCTGTTCATTTCCTATGCCGGCCAAGGATACGCGGTGCTCAACCAGGACGTGCGCGGACGCTACCGCTCGCAAGGCGTGATGAACGCAATGGTGCAGGAAGCGAACGACGGCTACGACGCCGTTGAGTGGGCCGGGTCGCAGTCATGGTCCAACGGCCGAGTGGGTACGACGGGTGGCTCTTACGTCGGGCTTACCCAGTGGCAGCCGGCGATCCACACGCCGCCCCATCTCGCGGCAATCGCTCCCAGCATCACGGCCTCCGACTACCACGACCACTGGACGTATGTGAACGCGGCGTTCGACCTTTGGTTCGCGCAGAGTTGGATGGTGATTACCTTCGCCGGCGAGCAATTGATGCGCAATCTGGAAGAAGATGGATTGCCCCCGGATGAAGTGCAGCGGCGGACGGCGGACTGGATCGCCCAAGCGAATCGCGAGATCCTGACGAATTGGGTCTGGCAACTCCCGCTCACCTCGTTCGATGTGTTCCGCGCTGGAGACCGGGCGCTGGCTCCGTACTATTACGACTGGCTCGCACACCCAAGCTATGATGGATTCTGGGCCGCGCTCGACGTGGAGCCGCGCTACCAGAACGTCAGGGTTCCCGCACTTAACTCCGGCGCCTGGTATGACATTTTTCAGGTCGGGACGGTGCGTAACTTCCAGCACATGCGCTCCGAGGCGGGAACGGCAGAAGCCCGGACTGGCACGAAACTGGTGCTGACCTGCTGCGGTCACGCTGGCACCAGCGGCACCGTGAACTGGGGACCGACGCGGACCGACAACACCCTTACGTTGCGCTTCTTCGACCGCTACCTGAAGGGAATCGACAATGGCATCGAGCACGAGCCGGCCGTCCAGATGGATATCCTCGTGCCGCCGAACACCGGAACCGAAGGGAATAGCTTCCTGCTCACTGCCAATCGGTTCCCGCTTCCGAACACGCAGATGACGAGATTCGATCTGCGTAGCCGCGGGCGCGCGAACACTCGCTTCGGAGACGGCCTACTGGTCGCGCGTCGCGGTCACGGTGATGATGAAGGTAACGATGACGAGGGCCGCCCGGACCAGTTCACCTACGATCCTCGAGACCCCGTTCCCACAAAAGGCGGCAACATGTGCTGCAACGCCACGGTGCTGCCGGCGGGAGCGCACGACCAATCGGAGATCGAGCTGCGTAACGACGTGCTCGTCTACACCAGCTCGCCGCTCGACCATGACCTGGCGGTGATCGGGCCGGTGACCGTCAAGCTCTGGGCGAGGACTTCTGCGCACGACACCGACTTCACGGCCAAGCTGGTCGACGTGCACCTCGATGGGTTCGCTCACAACGTCCTTGACCGCATCGTACGCGCCCGCTATCGCCACGGATCGAAGTTTGCGCCGTCGCTGATCAACCCGGGACAGGCCTACGAATACACAATCGATCTGGGGAATGCGGGAACCATCTTCCGCAGGGGGCACCGGATCCGGCTCGAGATTTCATCCTCCAACTTCCCGCACTATTCGCGAAACCTGAATACCGGTCGATCCAATGAGGAGGATGACCGCGTCGAGGTGGCCCGGCAGACAATCCTGCACGACGAGGAGCACCCGTCGCGCTTGATCCTGCCGGTTGTTCCGGGGGTGAACGCTCCCGGAAGGTAGCTACGTTGGGCTTAGAACCAGCCCAGTACAAGATAAAACTTTATCAATGACAATGGTTCGTTCCCAGGGGTAGTGTCTCACGCGAGTAAGCGCGGGGAGACGCGCTGTTACCTGAGGGGACGGCAAAATGAGAATATGGCAGAGGGCTTTTAAGCTCGCTTCTACACTTCTCTTGTCGGTTGGATTTGCAGCTGCACAGACTCCACAGACGACGCCGACGAGACAAGACCAAGCTCCTGAGACCGGAGGGATTCCGGTCACCCGGCCAGTTGAGGGCGAACCAGCCCCTGGTACAAAGCCGATGGAGGAAGAGATCCTTGTCACCGGCTCGCGGCTTCGGCGCAAGGACCTGACCACCCCCGCGCCAGTGACGGTGCTGACGCGGCAACAGTTGCAGGAGAGTGGGAGGGTAACGATCGGCGACTTCCTCCAGCTCCTGCCCGAGCAGGGCAATGCGCCGAACTTCCAGCTCAACAATGGCGGCTCGACCTACAGTGCCGACGGCTCCACCCGCATCAGTTTGCGCAGCCTGGGTGTGACGCGAACCCTGGTGCTGGTCAACGGCCGGCGGATGGTGAACGCTGGCCTGGGCGCATCCTCCGCGGTGGATCTGAACTCGATCCCCACCGCGGCACTGGAGCGGATCGAGATACTCAAGGATGGAGCGTCGGCAGTCTATGGCTCCGACGCAATCGCCGGCGTCGTCAATATCATCACTCGCAGGAGGTTCAACGGCACCGAACTCAGTGGGGAGTATGGGATCAGCACTCGCGGCGACGCCGAAACGATCGATGTGCAGGGGGTCATGGGTCGCACCGGAGATTGGGGGAACTTTCTCGTGGCGGCCGGCTACTTCACCCAGGGAGAGTCCTGGTTACGCGACCGCGACTTCAGCAAGTTCGCGTATACCTACGATTACAGCGTCCCTGAGCAGCAACCGGGCGGAAGCAGCCGTACCCCCCAGGGCGTGATCCAAATGCGAAGGCGGACAGTTGGCGGAATGCCAGTCCCAGATCCAAACTGTACCCCTGGCACGCTGTGCAGACGTCTCTTCGACGCCTACCCAAATTCCTGGTTCAACCGCTTTGTCCGGGATCCCAATGGCGATCCCAGCATTGGGGTCAACCTGGGCTGGCGTCCGTTCGTTGGCGCGGACCGGTACAACTTCGCCTCCGAGAACTATCTGACCATTCCCTCGGAACGAATCGAGGCCTATGCGAGCGCGGACACGAAGGTCGGCATCGCGCGCCCCTACTTCGAGGCCTCCTTGGTTCAGCGACATACGCAGCAGAACGCCGCCCCGATGCCGCTCAACCCGGGCGACTACAACTTCCCCGGAACGAACAGGGCGCTCTTCGTATCCAAGGACAGCGTCTACAATCCGTTTGGTGTCGATCTCACTTTTGCCGGCCGCCGCCTGGTGGAGTTTGGCAGGCGGTACTATATCCAGGACTTGAACACGTTCCGGATCGTTGCCGGGGTCGACGGCACCTTGCCCGAGGCGGCAGGCCCGCTTCGGGGCTGGTTTTGGGATGGGTCAGTGAACTTCGGCCGCACTTCCGGGACCTTTACCACCCAGGGCGCGATCCGCAACTCGCGCATTTCGGACAGTATCGGCCCAAGCTTTAGAGATGCCACCGGAACGCCGCATTGCGGGACCCCGGCCGCTCCGATTGCCGGTTGCGTGCCGCTGAATTTGTTCGGTGGACCGAACAATGGGTCGATCGATCCTAACCAGATCGCCTCCCTCGGCTTCGTCGGAACCTCACGGGCGTTGGATCAACTGTTCACGGTCGACGGCAACGTCGGAGGTGAGCTGGTCCGGCTCTTGGCCGATCGGCCGCTGGCGATCGTGTTCGGGTACGAATACCGCCGGCAGTTGGGAGCGCAGGTTGCCGACCCGATTGTTGCGTCCGGAGACTCAGCAGACTTCAACTTCACCTCCACCTCGGGTCGGTTCAGCGCCAACGAAGCGTACGCCGAGCTGTCGATCCCGATCCTCTCCGGCGCGCCATTTGTCGAAAATCTCGAGGCGAGTGCAGCTGCGCGCTACGTGAACTACAGCTCTTTCGGCAGCAAGTGGACCTACAAGTTCGGCGCACGATACACCCCAATTCCGGACTTTACAGTGCGAGGCACGTACTCCACCGCCTTCCGTGCACCGAGCATCAGCGAGCTGTTTTTGGGCAATGCGGAAACAGCTCCCACGGTCCGAGACCCCTGCGCGGACCTCACCGCCGCCTCGCCCGCACTGGTGAGCCAGTGCACTGGCCATGGCGTTCCGGCCGGCGGCTCGGGTGACACCGGTAACCAGGAGTTGGCGCATGTCGGCGGCAACCGGAACTTGAAGGCCGAGACGGCGAAGATTTTCACCGCTGGAATTGTGCTCGAGCCGCAGATCCTCCGGGGCCTCTCGATCACCGTCGACTACTACCACATCACGGTTGACGATCCCGTAGGTACCATCGGTCTGGCGACGATCCTCAAGGAATGCTATCCAGCATCTGTTCCGGGGAACGTGGGCACCTCGTTCGAGCCGTATTGCGATCGGATCCACCGGAATACCGACGGCCAGATCCAATCTGTCGATGACTTCAATACCAACTTGAGCCAGATCCGAACGGCAGGAGTTGACTTTGCGCTTCGCTACTTCCTACCGACGGAGATCGGTCGGTTCGGCTATGCCTTCGATGGCACCTGGTTGAATTTCTTTAACCGCGATCAGCCTAACGCGCCGACCATTCATGGTGCGGGCAACTACGACCTCGGCGCACTGCCCAATGTGAAGTTCAACACCGGAGTGACCTATTATTACTCCGGATTCAACGCCGCTATCCTGGGACGGTTCATCGGCTCGTTCCGGGAGTGCGGCGCGTTCGACTCCAGCGGCGACTACCTTTCTCCGGGAGGCCTTTGCTGGGTGGATCCGAACGCCCCGCATCGCGACGTGGGCGCTCGGTTCTATGTGGACGCAAACGTCGGCTACAACTTTATCACCCCGATCGGAAGCACCTACGTGAGCGCCGGCATGAACAACATCTTCGATAAACAGCCGCGGTTCGTCTATGCCGCGCCGCTCGCCAACTCCGACCCGAGCGTCTACGACTTCGTTGGCCGCTTCATCTACTTCCGAGTGCAGCAGAGGTTCTAGGTGAACGGATAACGGTCTCGGGGCCTGTCCCAGGACTCCGGCGCAACGCTCCAAGCGCAGGCGACTTGCGGGCGAGCGGCGTCAGGAGTATGCACCGCCAGTTGCAGGCAAGCACCGGAGCTCGTTGCGAACGTAAGCGCCGATGTCTAATTGGTAGAGAGAGTTACCACGCGTCGTCCGTCAGGAGACCATGAGAGAACGCCGAGCCCAAAAGCGGTTCAAGCGGCGATTCATGGTGCGCTACGGCGAAAAAGATCTAACCCACTCCGGATTCACCAGCGACATCTCCAGCGGAGGCGCGTTCATCGTCGCTCCCCAACGGCCGGCACTCGACGCTTACGTCCACTTGCACCTGTTCACGGACAAGGAGACGTCCGTGTATCTCGAGTCCACTGTGCGGCGGCACAAGATAGTTCCTCCACAACTCAGAACGCTCGAGAAAGGGGGCTTCGGCGTTCGATTCCGCCGGCCCGACGAGATACTCGCGGACATCTTGTTCGAATCAGGCGCCCGATTGCAGGTGGCATACGTGACTCAGGACGACCTGAAGCAAGCCTACGACAAGGAGTTTCGGCACGGCGGCGTCTTCATTCCGACCGAAGTTCAAGTCGAGCGAGGCAGCGACGTGGTTGTCGCTCTGAGGCTCGATTTCGTGAACAAGACGTTCGAGTTCGATGCCTCGGTCGTCCAGGTCTTTCTCGACCGCTCCATGCGGGGGATCGGAGTCATCTTCAAGGAAAAAAAAGACGTCGAGGAGACCATTACTCCTCTCCTCCAACCCCAGGCTTGAAGATCATGCCTTCGCTGGTCCTACCGTTCATCAGGATGAGAAGCGGTTCGGTGAAGCGGAGATGACGTACGCACCCGATTTCTTCGACCGCGGGTTGCGAAGCGAGCCATGGCCAGTCCAGCGATCCCTCTCCAGCGTCTGGATTGACGGTGAAGTAGCCGACCTGGAAGGTGGTGAGATTCTGGAAGAAATGGCTGCCCTGTGAGGGAGTGACACGAAAATCTCTGAAGCCGGCTTCGACAATCACGCGAGCGCCGGAGATTTCGTCCCACCCAACCTTGATGCCAAGCCAGGGGTCGTTGGAACCCCAGCGCCCGACGCCGATCAGCAAGTAAGGACGATTTGCTTCGCTGAGCTTCGCGTTGAACTGAGCGACCGCCTCGGCGACTTCCCCGGTGCGACCCCGTTCGAAGCGCTGAGAGTCTACGACGACCACGTCATTGAGATTCTGAATCCGGCCGTTTCCCAGAACCATGCTACTTCGACAGATCAGCTGAGCCGGATCGACATCCTCCATCCGCAGCTCTTCCCCCTCGCGCGACAACACCAGCGGCCGAATCTGGAGGAAGCCGAATTCGGACCCTTCGTCGGGAGTGCGAGCAAGTCGAACCGCGAACTCGATTTCAACTGGTTGCCCGAGTGCGTCTTCGCCCACCCTCATCAGCTCGTCGAGAAGCGGAGCGAGCGGAAAGACACTGTGCTTGAGGATCGGCGCGAAGCTGACCACGCGAACGCCTGGGCGGCTCAGGCCATCATAGACCGCGTGATTATCGATCGAGTAGGTCGAGCCCACCGCTTGCAAAGTGCCATCCGCTTCGGCCGCATCAAGCCCAAAGCGCACCTCGCGCAGGTCCGCCGCGGTCCCCGCACGATGCGGAGGATCGAGCTCCAGCGCCCAGAAGTCGGACTGCGAATTCGCGACGATGTCCTCGACCGCGGAGAACTGCACCAGATGCCGCGGATAGCGCGGGCAGAAGGACAGACACTTCCCGCCCTCCACCACGGTACGACCTAGGCCCAAAGCGACCGCGGCGATGCCGTCCTCGAAGGTCATCGGGGAGATTGGATAGAAGTTGCGGCAACGCACGACGCCAGAAAAGTCTGGATAAAACCGCTGGCCATGAAGCGCACCTACGACTTGCTGAAGGATGACGGCCATCTTCTCTTCTTCGAGGGAGAACGGCATGCCTCGCAGGTAAGCCTTGGCACGCTGGCTAAAGGCGGACGCATAGACCAGCTTGATCGCCTCCATCAACTGCTCGAGACGCCAGTGAATGGCTGGTTCCCGGTTGCCCACCATGAACGTCTCATAGACGCCGGTGAACGGCTGATATTGAGAATCCTCCAGCAGACTGGATGAGCGGATCGCCAGCGGATAGTGGACCTCGTCCAAGAATGCCAAGAGCTCTTCGCGAACCGAATCCGGTAAGGAGGCGGCGGAGAAGCGCTGCTGGATTTCTGCATCCTTTTGGCATTGGACGGCGAAATCCAGAAGGTTGTTCTCGCTCATGAAACGGTCGAAGACGTCGGTGGCCAAGACCACCGCAGGCGGCACGGTGACGCGGAGGCCGGGAAAGCGGGTGGCGACGTTGCGCTTGCGCAGGAGGTGACGGGCAAACGCCAATCCGCGGGCCTTGCCCCCAAGCGATCCCGCTCCAATCCGCAGAAAGAAAGAGTCTCCCGCCTTGAAGGTCCCCGCCCGGAAGTCGCCGATCAGGGTTTCGCTTTGTTCGCGGCGATACTCACCAATCGACGCGATCAGGTTTTGTCGCAAGTCCTCGAAGGTTGCGAAATCGGAAACCTTACGCGGCCGCAGCTTGCGAGCGAGGGCGAATTCCGTCCTCGCCATCAACCAGTGGGAGAAGTGGTTGCGTTGGCCGTGATAGGCGATGCTTTCTGCCGGGACGGTGTGGAGAAGTTTTTCCAGGGAGTTCAGGTCGGTGGCGCGCGCCACTGCATTGCGATCGAGGGTGCGGAAAACGAAATCACCGAAGCCGAATTGCTCGGTCATCAGGCGGCGCAAATCCCGCAGGAAAGTGGGCGAGCGTTTGTGCAAAAACGAGAAACCCTCGGCATGGGCGCGGGCCCGCACATCGGCGCGGCTGGACTGCAGAACGACCGGCAGATCGGGGATCAGCTCGCGGACCCTGTGGGCCAGCTGGAAGCCGGCTTCGGGGTTGGTCACACCATCGCGAGCAAACTCCAGATCAGAGACGATGCCGAGAAGAGTATTCTGGTAACTTTCCACCTGCCGGGCCGCTTCTTCGTAGGTAGAGCAGAGCAGAATCTTCGGCCGCGCCCTGATCCGCATCAGCTTGTTGGCCACGTTTACACTTTCCTGAATGACGCGGTGCGACTGCGTAATCACTTCGGTGTAAATCGTGGGAAGAAACGAAGAGTAGTATCGGATGTTGTTCTCAACGACGAGAAGGACCGGCACACCCATCGCACTGGTATCGTGCAGGACGTTGCGTTTGTCCTCGATGTACTTGACGATCGCGATCAGGATGCGCGCGTTTCCTTGCCAGAGAAAAATCCGATCGATGTCGTTGACTGGATTCCGAGCGATAAAGTTCTTCACCTCACCATAGTCGTACGCGAGCACGACCACTGGAACGTCCAAGCCGGAGCGCTTGATCTCACTAGCCAATTGGGCGGCGTCCATCTCTCCCACCGCAAGATTGGTGACGATCAGATTGAAGTGCGGCTGAGAACGGGCGATGGAAAGCGCTTCCGAGCAGTTCGAAACGTGGGTGACGCCAGGAATTTTCTGGAGATTGAGCTCGAGGGATTCCTCAATGATTAACTCGTTGAGACTTCCGTCTTCGCGAAGGATGAAGGAGTCGTAAAGGCTGGAGACCAGAAGGATCTCCTGCACCCGGAAGGGCATGAGATTCTCGAACGCTTCGAACAGCACCTCCTCGCTCGGAAGTTGCTGCGATACATCGATCAAGCTCATCGAGGCGCCCTGAGCGTATGCCAACAACGGGTGGAACGGGAATCAGACCAGGCCCTGGTCCATCATCGCATTGGCTACCTTGAGGAAGCCGGCAATGTTGGCGCCATTGACGAGATTTGCCGGGGTGCCGTACTCGGCGGCGGTTTCGTAGCAAGCGGTGTGGATCGCGATCATGATCTTTTGCAACCGGTCATCCACTTCCTCGCGGGTCCAGTTCAGGCGCATGCTGTTCTGGGCCATCTCGAGTCCGGAGGTGGCCACGCCGCCCGCGTTCGCGGCCTTGGCCGGACCGTAGAGAATTCCCCCTTCGAGGAACAGCTTGGTCGCCGCGAGGGTGCTGGGCATGTTGGCGCCCTCGGCGACCAGTTTGACACCATTCTTGATCAGATTGGTCGCGTCACTTGCGTTGATTTCGTTCTGAGTAGCGCTGGGAAAAACGCAATCGGCTTTGACGGTCCAGAGCGGATTGTAGTCCAGCTTGGCATCGACCGGCTTGTAGACTGCTTTATTGAAGCGCCCCACGTATTCCTCAATCCGACCCCGGCGGACGTTCTTGAGCTCCATGACGTAGGCGAGCTTCTCACGATCGATGCCGTCGGGATCCAAGATGTAGCCGCTGGAATCCGACAGCGTGATCGGCTTGGCCCCGAAGTCGAGCAGCTTCTCCACCGTGTACTGGGAAACATTTCCGCTCCCCGAGACCAGGCAGAGCCTGCCTTCAAGGGTTTCCTTGCGGGTCTTCAGCATTTCATTGGCGAAGTAGACGCATCCGTACCCGGTGGCTTCAGGGCGGATGAGAGAGCCGCCCCAATTGAGTCCCTTGCCAGTCAGCACGCCGGTAAACTCATTGGCCAGCCGCTTGTACTGGCCGAACAAAAAGCCAATCTCGCGGCCACCAACCCCGATATCGCCGGCGGGGACATCGGTGTAAGGCCCAATATGCCGCCACAGCTCGGTCATGAAGCTCTGGCAGAAACGCATCACCTCATTGTCGCTCTTACCCTTGGGATCAAAATCCGATCCGCCTTTTCCGCCGCCCATTGGGAGAGTCGTGAGCGAGTTCTTGAACACCTGTTCGAATGCCAGGAACTTGAGGATGCCGAGATTCACCGACGGATGGAAACGAAGCCCTCCCTTGTAGGGCCCGATCGCGCTGTTCATTTCGATGCGGAATCCGCGATTGACCTGCACCTCGCCCTGATCGTCGAACCAAGGCACGCGAAACATTAGGACGCGCTCGGGTTCCACGATGCGTTCTAGAAGCCGCGCCGCTCGGTATTCGGGCCGTTTCGCAAGAACCAGTCTGAGAGAATCGAGGACTTCTTGAACCGCTTGGTGAAATTCCGGCTCCGCGGGATTTTTTGCCTTAACCGAGGTGATTACTTGCTCCATGTAGTCGCTGCCCGGCCTGCCTGTCGGTGGCGCCAAAACACTCGCTGTCATCGCTTCACCTCCCTGGTTTACCCATCAAATCAGATCACCGGACAGGCGGGCTAGAAACATTGCGAAGTGTTCCGACTCGTCAGGCAGGCTTGGCCAGTAGAGCGTCGAGCGCGGCGTAGCTCTGGTTGACGCCCTGTTCCATGCCTGACCTCAGCATGCCGTCTCGCTCCTCCGTGGTGTGGAAGAGCGACGTGGTGACGACCTTGGTGCGACCGTCGCCGAGATCCTCGAGCGTCATCGTATTGACCGCGACATGACCCGGCATACCGTCCCACTCGAAGGTCAGCGCGAGGCGTTCCGGCGGCGTCACCTCTCGGTAGCGTCCTTCGAACCCGTGAACGCCGTTGGGAGAGTGCTCGATGAATCGCCCGTGGCCGCCGCGCTCGACCTCCATCCGCTCGATGACGAGTTTGTTTCCACGACCCCACCACTGCGCGATCAGCTTGGGGTTGGTGAATGCGCGCCACACGCGCTCGCGGGGTGCGTTGAAGACGCGCTCGATATGGATTTCCCGGTCGGTCGGTGTGGTGATCTTCGATGTACTGATGGGTGTTTTCAAGGCTATCTCTGGGCTGGCTGGAGCACTGCGAAGAATGCTCCTTCCGGATCGAAGAACATCGAGAAGCGGCCGACGTCGGGAATATCGGTCGGCGGCATGACCGCCTTGCCTCCCAAGGAGCCGACCTTCTTCGCGGTCGCGTCGCAGTCGTTGACCATAAAGTAGACAGTCCAATGCGACGGCACGTTGGCGGGGGTCTGCTTCGACATTGGCATCATACCCGCACGAGGCTCAGCGCCCTGATTGAATAGAGTGTACGTCTCGACGAAGACGCCCTTCCTCGTTTCTGTCTTCCAGCCAAACAACTTCGTGTAGAAGGCTCCGCACGCGTCGACATTGCGAGTCTGCAGCTCGTTCCAGACCAACGCGCCATGCTCCCCCACCCTCCCCGCCCCGATGTGCTTCTTGGCTTGCCATAGCGAAAGCTCAGCGCCAGAAGGATCCTGAATCACCGCCATCCGACCCAGGTCCATGACGTCCATCGGCGGGGCGAGGATTTTGCCGCCAAGCGACGTTGCCTGATTGGTGGCCTCGTCGACGTTCGCGACCGCCACGTACGAATTCCAGTGCGGCGGAATCCCCTTCTCCGCCATCCCCATCAGACCAGCGATGTCGCCCCCGTTGATTCGAGCAAGGGTATAGGCGCCGCCGCCTGGGAGCGGATTGTCTTGCGTCTTCCAGCCGAACAGCTCGCTGTAGAAGCGTTTCGCGGCCGTGGGATTCGTAGTCGCGAGATCTGCCCAACAGAAGGTGCCGGGCTTGTAGCTTTTGACTTCGGTCATTTCAAACTCCATGCAATGGGTTCGCTGCTTAGACGCACGTGACAACAAGAATCATCGGTCCGCCCGAAAAATTGCGCCGCCAGCGCCAGCGCTGGGCCGCTATCGGCTGTGGCCACCGCGTTGAAGGCTTCGGGCAGCGGTTGCGCCGCTTTTGAGAACATAAGGAGGGTGCGTGTGATTGATTAGCAACCCTATTCGATCGCGGGTTGAGAAAAAGCTCTCACGGATCGCCGCGCGGAGCGCCAAGGTCTCGGCGCCCGCCGCCGTAAGCCGCAGAGCCGAACTTGACGCTGGCAAATCGCAAGGGGCCCAGTATTCTCCGCCTCAGCTTAAATTACGGAATTGGCAAGGGAATCGTGGACATGGACACCTCTCTGACCCGCAGCGGCTTTGGTCAAACGGCTCGTCCGGACGCGTGGTGGCTGCAGCCAGCGGTGGTGTTCCTGGTTCTCTCCTCATTCGTCGTCTACGCAACCTGGGCAGCTTTCCAAGGGACGCACTACACTTTCGGGCCATACCTATCGCCCTTCTACTCTCCGGAATTGTTTGGAGACTCGCCGCATAGCCTCTTCGGTCCTAAGCCGAGTGGGTGGCCAACGTGGCTGCCCTTCTCTCCAGCGTTGCTGATCCTCGGCTTGCCGGCCGGCTTTCGCCTCACCTGCTATTACTATCGAGGCGCGTACTACAAAGCGTTTTGGGCAGACCCTCCTTCCTGCACGGTGGGTGAGCCGCGCAAGCGCTACCGAGGCGAGCGCTCTCTGCCCCTCGTGCTTCAGAACGTGCACCGCCTTTTCCTCTATGCCGCGCTGGTGTTTCTCGTCTTCCTCGCGCATGACGTTTGGGGCGCGATGTGGTTTGCCGACCCGGGCACCGGCCAGGCCAAGTTTGGCATTCGACTCGGAACGATTGTGCTCGCGACCAACGTCGTCTTGCTCAGCGGGTACACGCTCGGCTGTCACACCCTGCGTCATTTGATCGGCGGATTCTTGGACCAGTTCTCGAAGGCTCCGGTGCGCCGACGTCTCTACAACTGCGCGAGCTGCTTCAACCGGCGGCACATGGTCTGGGCTTGGTGCAGCCTCGTCAGCGTCGCGTTCGCGGACCTCTACGTGCGGATGTGCTCAATGGGCGTCTGGTCAGACTGGAGAATCTTCTAATGGCGCAGTACCTGACGCACGAGCACCAGGCTCTGATCATTGGCGCCGGGGGCGCCGGCCTTCGCGCGGCGATCGAAGCTTCTGCGGCTGGAGTGAGCGTGGGGCTGGTTTGCAAATCGCTGCTCGGCAAGGCGCACACCGTGATGGCCGAGGGCGGAATTGCTGCGGCGCTGGCGAACACGGACGAGCGAGATAACTGGAAGGTTCATTTCGCGGATACCACGCGCGGCGGCCAGTACGTTAACAACTGGCGCATGGCCGAGCTGCACGCCAAAGAGGCCCCGGCGCGGGTGAGGGAGCTGGAAGCGTGGGGAGCCCTCTTCGATCGCACCAAGGACGGTCGCATCCTCCAGCGAAACTTCGGAGGGCACAGGTATCCCAGGTTGGCGCACGTCGGAGATAGGACCGGGCTGGAGATGATCCGGACCCTCCAGGATCAGGGCGTGCACCAGGGCATTGACGTGCACATGGAGTGCACGATCACCACGTTGCTCAAAGACGGTGAGCGGGTCGTCGGAGCTTTGGGATACGACCGCGAGAGGGGCTTGTTGCACATTTTCAAGGCGCGAGCGGTGGTGCTAGCCACCGGCGGCATCGGCAGAGCGTACGAAATCACCAGCAATAGCTGGGAGTACACCGGAGATGGCCACGCGCTTGCGTACCAGGCCGGGGCCGAGTTGATGGACATGGAGTTCGTTCAGTTCCATCCCACTGGAATGGTCTGGCCGCCCGGTGTGCAAGGCATCCTTGTCACCGAGGGCGTGCGGGGCGAGGGAGGAGTCCTCCTCAACAAGGAAGGCCGTCGGTTCATGTTCGATGACATTCCCGAGATGTACCGAGCCCAGACCGCAGACAACGAGGAGGAAGGTTGGCGGTATACCCAAGGCGACAAGAATGCCCGCAGACCGCCAGAGCTGCTCACGCGCGATCACATCGCCCGCTGCATTGTCCGCGAAATCCGGCAGGGCCGCGGCAGCCCCCATGGCGGTGTCTTCCTCGACATTTCCTCGATCAAGCGAAGGCTCCCCAACGCGGCGGAGCACATCAAGAAGAAGCTCCCAGGCATGTATCACCAGTTCATGAAGCTGGCGGACATCGACATCACCCGAGAAGCGATGGAGGTTGGTCCGACCACCCACTACATCATGGGCGGAATTCGCGTCGATGCGGAGACACAGATGTCCACCGTCCCGGGCTTGCTGGCAGCCGGAGAGTGCGCCGCCGGGCTTCACGGAGCGAACCGGTTGGGAGGGAACTCGCTGTCCGATCTGCTCGTGTTCGGTCAGCGAGCAGGTCAGTTCGCGGCGAAGTTCGCCAAGGAGAATCCCGATGGCGAGATTCGCGAAGATCAGGTGCAGGCGGCCGCCCGGCAAGCGCTGGAACCATTTGATCGCCAGGCCGATCGGGACGGCGAAGGCCCCTATCGTGTTCAGCAGGATCTTCAGAAGATGATGCAAAGGCTGGTGGGCATCGTGAGGACGGAGCGGGAGATGCTGGAGGCGCTCGAGCGACTCGAAGAGCTCGGTCAGCGCGCCTCTCGCGTCCGGGTGGATGGCAACCGGAACTACAACCCGGGCTGGCACACGGCGCTCGATCTGAGGAACCTGCTTGTCGTTTCCGAGGCGATCACCCGCTCAGGCCTCGAGCGGCGGGAGAGCCGCGGCGCTCAGTTTCGGGAGGACTATCCGAACAAGGACTCGGCGCTCGGCAAAGTGAACGTCATCGTCCAGAAAGGACCGGACGGGCGGATGCGCGTATCGCGCCAGCCAATTCCGACCATGCCTCCGGAGCTGCAACGGATCATCGAGGAGATGAAGTAATGCCCACCGCGACACTCAAGGTTTTTCGAGGAGATCGAAGCGGTGGCGGATTCCAAGAATACAAAACGGAAGTCGCCGAAGGAATGGTGGTGCTCGACGCAATTCACCAAATCCAAGCGGAGCAGGCCAACGATTTAGCGCTGCGCTGGAACTGCAAGGCAGGCAGGTGCGGTTCCTGCTCAGCCGAGATCAACGGTGTGCCAAGGCTGATGTGCATGACGCGGCTGAGCGACCTGTCACTCGACAAGCCGGTGACGGTGGCGCCGATGAAGGCCTTTCCGCTCGTCAGGGATCTGGTGGCAGACGTTTCCTGGAACTTCGAGGTGAAAAAGAAGATCAAGAAGTTCAAGCCGCGGCCGCCGGATGCCCCGGACGGATCCTGGCGCATGCTGCCGGAGGATATCGAGCGGGTTCAGGAATTCCGGAAGTGCATCGAATGCTTTCTTTGCCAGGACGTGTGCCACGTTCTTCGCGATCACCACCTCCAGGAGCAGTTCATCGGGCCTCGTTTTCTGATCTATGTCGCGGCGCTCGAGATGCATCCGCTCGACACGGAAAACCGCCTTGACCAGCTGCGGGAGGCCCATGGGGTGGGTCTGTGCAACATCACCAAGTGCTGTACGCGAGTGTGCCCTGAGGAGATCGCCATCACCGACAACGCCATTATTCCTCTCAAGGAGAGGGTGGTGGACCAGCACTACGATCCTCTGACGAGACTTTGGAGACAGCTTCGAGGTGGCAAAGAGACGACTGCTGCGAAGTAGCCTGCCTTCGCACAGGAGGGAACATGTTCCAATTCAAGCGGATCACTCCGGAATCGGTGCCGAGAGCTCTCGCCAAGGCCGAAAGGTACCGACTCCTCAACGAACCGGAAGAGGCCGAGAGCATCTGTGAAGACATTCTCGTGATTGAGCCCGAGAACCAGCAGGCGTTGTTCACCTTGCTTCTCGCCATCACCGACACCTTCCAACATAGCTCTGCCGAAGCCCTTACCCGGGCCAGAGCACTGCTTCCGCGCCTCAAAGAACCGTATTATCGAGTCTATTATGAGGGGATCATTTGCGAGCGGCGGGCCAAAGCGCAGTACAGCACCCAGCGGCCTAGCCCCTTCGTCTGCAGTGTTCTGCGCGAGGCAATGCAACTCTACGAGAAGGCCGCTGAGATCAGTCCCCCGGAAAATGATGATGCCGTTCTGCGCTGGAACGCTTGCGCACGGTTCATCAAGAACAATCCGGACCTGAGAGCCGATGTGGAGAACTTGAGTCCCGAAGTGGGCTTCGGAGACGAGGTTCCACCCCGGTAAAACAAAATCCGTGACATCTTTGGGGTCCGACCGCCGCCACTTTAGAGGGCAAGCGCGATCGGATGGCTACGAGTGTCCGGCGTGCTCGAAGGAGGCGCTGGCGAACGCATGCGGGCGAGATGCCCAGAGTCTTCGCCACCTCCTCTGTCGATGCGCCTTCGAGCTCCCGTAGCGCGAACACCGTTCGGTAGCTTTCACGAAGCTGCTCGAAGGCCTCCCGCGCCTTGGGCGCAAACTGTTTCCGCTCGATGAAGTCATCCGCGCAAAGTATCCGTTCGGGGTCGGTGGTCCCGAGTGAGCCGGTATCCTCGAACTGCTGGAGCAATGCATGCAACGACTCGGTCGGTTTCCGGCGCGCGGAGCGCCGATGCATCCGCACGCCGTTGACTGTGATCCGGTGTAGCCAGGTGCGAAGTCGCGCCTTGCCATCGAACGACGAGATACATCGCCAAGCGCGCAAGAACGTGTCCTGCGCGATGTCCTCGGCATCACTTCGATTCGCCAGCAAACCGCAACGCCAGGCGATAGATATCGGTCTGATGGCGCACCACCAGGACCGTGAAAGCTTCATCGTTTCCGGCGCGTGCGCCGTTCACGAGATCTTCATCAAGGCTCGTGAGAGATAGGTGCATGCCTCGCGCACTCGCACCTGCCGCGCCGTGCGCGGACCGATGCAGATCAGGACATTGGGTGCAGATGACGTTTAGAGATTCGGCACCCTGCCAAGACTTCAACACCTGCGCTCACTCGCTTGGCGATCGCCCAGGCAAGCCGGGGTTACAGCGTGGCCTCCGGTGCCCTCGGTGAATGACCCGCACCTCGAGCGAGAGGGAAAAACGCACGGAGGGTCCGTGACTCCACGCAATGGGGACAGTAAAAGGGTGTAGTAAAAGGTGGGTGGGAAGCGGGGCCATGGACGTCTCAACGCTCGAGGGGACCCTCGGACTGGTAAGCCTCCGGATGACGAGCACCCGCGACCTCGGCGGAGTGCTCTCCGAGATCACCCGCGGTCTGGTCAAAGATCTCGATGCAGCGCTCGCACGGATCTGGCTGCTTGGCGCCGGCGACCTGTGCCCCGACTGCATCCGGGCGCCGATCTGTCAAAATCGAACGAACTGTCTGCATCTGGTGGCAAGTGCCGGTCTCTCGGAACGAATGGACGGGGTGTACCGCCGCGTCCCGACGGGCGCTCTCAAGATCGGCCGGATCGCGGAAGCGCGCGAGGCAGTGTGCACGAACGATCTCCTGGGCGATCCCCGAATCGAAGACAAGCAATGGGTCCAAAGGGAAGGCCTGGCCTCGTTCGCGGGATATCCGCTCAGCTTTCGCTCCGAGATATTCGGGGTGCTCGCGATGTTCGCGCGCCGTGCCTTGCTGGAGGTGGAGTTTCAGCGGCTGGCGATGTTCGCCGCGCAGGCCGCGATCGCGATCAAGAATGCCCGACTCTTCGAGGAGATCTCTCAGCTCTCCCGGCGGCTCGAGGCGGAAAATACTTACCTAAAGGAGGAGTTGCGCGCGAAGCAACCGACCAGCATCGGCATCGTGGGCGAGAGCCTGGCAATCCGCCGCGTCCTGCACGACATCGAGCGAGTGGCTCCCACGCCATCTACGGTGATACTGCTCGGTGAGACGGGCACCGGCAAAGAGCTGCTCGCGAGGGCGGTGCACGAGCTAAGCCCGCGCCGCGGGCGCGCGCTGGTGACCGTCAACTGCGCTGCCATCCCGCCGACGCTGATCGAGAGCGAGCTCTTTGGCCACGAGAAGGGAGCGTTTACAGGCGCACTTCAGCGGCGAATCGGCCGATTCGAACAAGCCCAAGGGGGGACGCTCTTTCTGGACGAAATTGGCGAATTGTCGCTCGAGGCGCAGGTGAAGTTGCTGCGCGTGGTCCAAGAGCGGGAGCTTGAGCGCGTCGGAGGTACGAAGCCGATCTTTGTGGACGTCCGAATCGTTTGCGCGACCAACCGCGACTTGGAGGTGGAGGTCCGCGAAAGGCGCTTCCGAGCGGACCTCTTCTCCCGGCTGAACGTGTTCCCCATCCACGTGCCACCGCTCCGGGAGCGGCGTGAGGATATTCCGCTGCTCGTGGCTGCGTTGGTGGGCACGCTCAGAAAGCGCCTGGGCCGTTCACTCGACGGCGTGGATGAGAGCGCACTGCTCCTCCTCCGCAGCTACGACTGGCCGGGCAACGTCCGCGAATTGCAGAATGTGCTCGAGCGCGCAGCGATCCTCGCGCGGGGCAGGGTCATCGTCCCTGAGGATTTGCCCGATCTCGGCGTCCAGCTCCACGAGGGGACCGCCGCAGACGGCACCACCGAGGCCACCCTCAAGTGGCGCGTTGACTCGTACGAGCGGTCGCTCATCGCGGAAGCGCTGCGCCAGTCGGATGGCAACCAGTCCGAGGCCGCTCGCCGCCTCCACACCAGCCGCGCCACGCTCCTCTACAAGATAAAGGCTTATGGTCTGGGTGCCGCTGAAACCTCGGCGCCGTCCGGCCAGGACCTAGGCACGATGCGCACCGGACAGCCCTAACCCCGGGCGCGAACTCGGCCAACCCGGCGAAACGCGGCCGGTGTCACGCAATCGCCGCGACGGCATCAGTGGGAGCAACCCTAGAAAGAAAGATGGCACCCACCTCTATTACAAGGATTGGGGCAGTGGGCAGCCGGTGGTTTTCAGCCATGGTTGGCCGCTGACCGCGGATGCTTTCGAGGACCAGATGTTCTATCTGGCCTCCCGGGGGTATCGATGCATTGCTCACGATCGGCGCGGCCACGGCCGTTCGAGCCAGCCCTGGAACGGCAACGACTTGGACACCTACGCTGACGACCTCGCAACGGTCGTCGAAGAGCTCGACCTCAAGAACGTCCGTCCATGTCGGCCACTCCACGGGCGGCGGTGAAGTCGCCCGTTACATCGGCCGTCACGGCACGGCGCGGGTCGCGAAGGCCGTGCTGATCGGCGCAATTCCGCCGGTAATGGTCAAGTCGGCAGCCAACCCGGGTGGGACGCCGCTCGAAGAGTTTGACAAGTTGCGCGCAGCCGTCCTGGCCGACCGCGCGCAGTTCTGGAAGGATCTCAGCCTGCCTTTCTACAGTTACAACCGGCCTGGCGCGAAGATCTCGGAAGGCGTCCGCGAGTCATTTTTTCTCCAGTCAATGATGACGGGTTTCCCTGGCTCCTACTTTTGTATCAAGGCCTTCTCTCAAGAAGTTCGATGTTCCAACGCCGATCATTCACGGAGACGACGACCAGATCGTGCCAATCGCCGACTCTGCCCTGCTCTCGTCCAAGATTGTGAAGGGGGCCAAGCTGAAGGTCTACAAGGGCGCACCGCACGGATTGTGCACAACCCACAAAAACCTGGTGAACGAGGACTTGCTCGGTTTCATCAGAGGTTGAGGCGAGGGATCCTGGACCTTAGTCCAACATCTCGACGGCCATTTGGACACGTAACGGGCGCAAGAGCGGCGAGACAACGTGAGCGCCATGATGCGTTCCAAAGCCAAAGTCGCCCTCGCCTCTGCTCACCTCGGCCTCGTCGCTCGTGTCGATCCGCTGACAGTGCTGTCTAATTGCTGCCCAAAGTGATCGCGTCGTGAGCGCGAGATCGCATGAAAATCGGGGCTTCGCGGTTGGCCCGGCGGCTGCAATCCCCGTCAACCATGACGAACTCCTCAGCAACCCAATTGGCACCGGCCGGCGCTTCGGCCAGGACGGCAGCACGCGACGCTCGCACCGCCGTGCGAGCAAGCTCGGCCGATCTCAAGATCCTCGCTCGGCTACGCGCCGGGGATGAATCTGCCCTTGGCGAGCTCGTTGGCCGCTACCACGCCGTCCTGCTGCGGCTTGCCCTGGCTTTCTATCCTAACCGGGCCTTCGCCGAAGAAGTCGTTCAGGACACCTGGACCGCTGTCGTCGACGGCCTGGCCTCGTTCGAGGGTCGGTCCAGCCTCAAGACTTGGATCTGCCGTATCCTCACCAACCGGGCCAAGACGCGCCTGATTCGCGAGGCCCGGTCGGTTCCTTTTTCGGCGCTGAAGGACTTCGACTCGGACGAGCCCGCGGTGGATCCGGCCCGGTTTCTTACCGACGGGCGTTGGGCGGAGCCCCCGCGGAGCTTCACGGACGAGAGCCCGGAAAAGCAGCTCATCCATAAAGAGGCAATCTTCTGCCTGGAGCGCGCCTTGCAGCAGTTGCCGCTCAACCAGCGCGCGGTAGTGACCTTGCGGGACGTGGAAGGCTTGGGATCCGAGGAGGTTTGTAACGTTCTTCAAATACGCGAGACCAATCAGCGAGTGCTTCTCCATCGTGCGCGCGCGAAGCTGCGCCGAGCACTAGAGGAGCACCTGATTGGAGCGTAGGCGGAATGCTCAGGTGCGACCAGCTCACCGAAAGAGTGACGGATTATCTGGAAGGGCAAATATCGCTGGCGGATAGAGTCGAGGTGTATGTTCACTTGCACCGATGCGGCGATTGCCGGAAGTACCTTGGCCAAATAAAAGAGACGGTAAGGCTGCTCGGGCAACTGGCTGTTCCGCCTTCGATAGCCGACGTGGGTGGGCTTTTGGCTCGATTTCGCCGAACGCAGCTTGCCGCCCCCTCACGGCCGAACGGCGGCACACTCCGCCTCGTGGTTGCCGATTAAGCAGCGCCCGAGCGAACGCGGCGCTAAGGACCCGTGATATAGTCGCATGGGTCTTCCGGCACTTCTTCATCCAGGGTTTCCTCCTTGCCTTGTGCCGTGGGTCGCGAGATCCCATGCTTCTTCATCTTGTGAATGAGCGTGGTGCGCTTGAGCCCGAGCTTCGCGGCCGCCCCGCCGGCTCCGCCCACCACCCAGCCAACCGCTTCCAGGGTCTCGAGGATCAGAGCCCGTTCGGAGTCTTTGAGCGTGGTGGGTGCCGGCGATGGGGCAGCGGAAGCGATCACTGCCTGTGGCTCTGCGGCGGCCGGCAGCGGGTTTGGAAGCGTCCCATCATTCGACAGGATCACCGCGCGTTCGATCACGTTCTGCAGCTCACGGACATTTCCAGGCCAGGAGTGAGCACGGAAGGCGGCCATTGTCTCGGCAGGGATGTGCTCGATCCACTTTCCCATTCGGCGGGCGAACACCTGGGCAAAATGCGTCACCAGCGCTGGAATATCCTCCCGGCGCTGCCGCAGCGGCGGGAGGAGGATGGGAAACACGTTCAGACGATAGTAGAGGTCGCTGCGAAATTCCTTCTGCTCCACCATTTCCGGTAAATCCCGGTTGGTGGCCGCCACCAGTCGAACGTCTACCCGTTGGGTCCGGCCGCTTCCCAGGCGCTCAAACTCCTGCTCTTGCAGGACCCGCAGCAGCTTGGGCTGCAATCCGAGTGGAATATCGCCCACCTCGTCGAGGAAGAGCGTCCCGGTATTGGCCAGCTCGAAACGACCCATTTTCTGGGCGATCGCCCCGGTAAAAGCGCCCCTCTCGTGACCGAAAAGCTCGCTTTCCAAAAGGTCGAACGGAATGGCGGCGCAGTTCAGCTTCATGAACGGTCGGCCGCACCGGCCGCTGATGTTGTGAATCGCGCGAGCGATCAGCTCCTTGCCGGTACCCGTTTCGCCCTGGATCAGGACCGTCGAGTCTGTCGGCGCGACCCGCTCGACCTGTTCGAGTACCGCCTCGAGCGCGGAACTGCTGCCGACCAGTTGCTCGAATCTGCGCTCCTCGCGATCCCGTTCAACAGGCTCGAGATTTGCGACAGCTCCCACAAAAGGCCTCCCCGGCGCGTGGGTGCACGCGTGGTTATGGGCTTCAACTTCCTAAGGCTGCTCGAACGCTGTCGAGCAGTGCTTGATCATCAAAAGGCTTCGCTAAAAACTCCACCGCTCCTGCCCTCAATGCCCGCATGCGCATTTTTTCGTCCCCGTGCGCGGTGATGAAGATCGTCGGAATCCGGCAGTTTTCAGAATTCAACTTGGCCTGCAACTCCAAGCCAGACATCCCGGGCATCCGGATGTCCGCGATCAGGCAGGCCGTCTTCTGATGCAGCTGGGATCCGAGGAATTCTTCGGCTGAAGCGAAGGAACGGGCCTGCAAACCGACCGCCTTCATCAGGCCTTGCAGGGCGCTGCGGACAGCTTCGTCGTCGTCGACAATGGCGATCAATTTGGCGTCTGCGTCGCTAGCCATGGTACCACGGTACCGCAGGCGCAACTCGGCTCCTATTATACGTTGGTATAGGGGGCGTAACCCCGCCTAAGGGCTACTTCCGGCCGGGATGAAGCTTGAGTTTCTCGGCGAATCGAACCAATTCGGCGAGGGATCCGGCCTCCATTTTGCGCATCACCTGCCGGCGGTGGATCTTCACAGTGATTTCGCTGGTTCCCAGCTCCGAGGCGACCTGCTTGTTGAGCAGGCCCGAGACGACCAGCGCCATCACCTCGCGTTCGCGCCGGCTCAGCGTCTGGTAGCGCGCCTGCAACTGCGAAGTCTCACTCTGCTGTTCCCGGTAGAGCCGGTCCCGGTCCAGCGCTTGCTGAATCGCATCCAGCAGCTCTTGGTCCCGGAAAGGCTTGGTGAGGAACTCCACCGCGCCCGATTTCATTGCTCTCACCGTCATCGGAATGTCGCCATACCCGGTGATGAAAACAATCGGAATCTGGATGCCTGCCTCAGCCAGGGTGCGCTGAACGTCCAGCCCGCTCACTCCTGGGAGTCTAACGTCCAAAACGATGCAACTGGGCCCATTCGAACGCTTGCTACGCAGAAACTCGTCCGGCGCGGCGAAGGACTCGGAGCGAAGCCCGACGGACTTGAGCAGGCCCATGATCGCGGCGCGGACCGATTCATCATCGTCGATGATGTACACGGTGGCGCCGGCGGCTTCGCTCATTCATGCGCCTCGCCTTGGGTGGGCAGAGAGAAGCAAAAGGTGGTGCCGGATCCCGGGTTGGCCGTGGCCCACAACCTTCCCCCATGCGATTCAACAATCGACCTGCTGATCGGCAGGCCCATGCCGGTGCCGTTCGGTTTGGTGGTGAAGAAGGCATTGAAGATCTGGTCCGCCTGACCCGAGGGCAGTCCCACCCCGGTATCGCTGACCGAAACGACCAGCTGCTCGGCTCCGTCTCGCGCCGATTTGATCGCGAGCTCTCGCGTCCCGTTTGCCTCCCTCAATGCCTCGACGCCGTTGAGCATCAGGTTCATGATCACCTGCTGTAGTTGCACCCGATCGGCCATCACCTGGGGAAGATCTGGGGCCAGCTCGGTGCGCAGCGAAATCGAATATCGGCTGGTCTCGCTGCGCAGCAAAAGGAGCATCTCTCGAATGACCTCATTCACCTCGACCCACTCGCGTTGCGGTGCCCCCTTCCTGAACAGCGAGCGTATTCGGCCGACGATCTCCGCCGCGCGGGTTACGGTCTTCACCATTCTCGAGGCGGCCTCGCGCGCCTCTTTCACGTCCGGGGAATCGCGCGCAAGCCATCGCAAGCAGGTATTGGCGTTGGTGACGGCCGCGGCAATCGGTTGATTAACCTCATGCGCCAACGAAGCGGTCAGCTCTCCCATCGTGGTCACCCGGCTGATGTGCGCCAGGTCCGCCTGCGCCTGTGCCAACGCTTCTGAGGCCAGCATGTGCTCCGTCAAGTCTCGGGCGATCACCAATGCGGCTTCTACCCGCTCCGAGTCGGGTCTCAGAGGCGAATAGCTCACCGAAAGGTATTTTCGTCCGAACGCGCTGGAGATCCAGTCGGCAAAGCTGACTTCTTCTCCCGCGAAGCACCGGTCCAGATTCGGCTTGAGCCTCTCGAACGGCTCGGTTCCCATCAGCTCGGCAACGTGCATCCCGACAATTTTCTCCGCCGCGATGCCCGCTCTGCTCTCGTAGATCGGATTGACCCGTTGATACCGGTAATCTCTTCCGATGATCGAGACACCATCCGGTGAGCTTTCGAATACCTGCCGGGTCAGATAGTCCGCCCGCTTGCGTTCGGTGATATCGATCATCACCCCGCGCAGGCGGGTTGGGCGATCTCTCTCCACCACCACGGTCACGATATCTCGCAGCCAGACGACGCTTCCGTCGGCAGCGATCATCCGATATTCAAAATCGTGGTCGCGCTTTTCGCTGGTGGCTTTCACCCAGAAGGTTACGGCCCATCCCTGATCGTCGGGGTGAAGGTGATCCTTCCAGAACGTCGGCTCCGACAACCAGCGCTCCACTGGGTACCCTAGGATGCGCTCGGCCGGCTTGCTGACGAAGGAAAATTGGAAGGTCACGGCATCCGCCTCCCAAACAATTCCTTCGACCGAGTTGACCAGATCTTTGAAGCGCTGCTGTGCAGCGACGACTTCGGCGAGAGCCACACGCTCACGGAGCAGCAATTGCTCCCGCTCCTCATCCGCCCGCCTGCGCTCGGTCACGTCGACCGAGGTACCCATGATTCGAATCACCTGGCCGGATTCGTTGAGAACAGGATGCCCTACTGCGTGGACGAACTTGACGATCCCACCCGGAAGAGCAAGTCGACTGTCCAGCACGAACTCCGTCCGCTCACGGACCGCTCTCTCCAAAGTTTCGATTGCCTTGCCACGATCCTCCGGATGCAGGCGCTGGAGAAGTGTGTCGAATGAAGGCACGCCGTCTCTCGGATCGAGGCCAAACAAGCGCGAGTGTTCGTCGGACGAGTGAATCGTTTCTTTGGTGGCGGCGTCGACTGCCCAACTGCCGGTGTGGCTCAACCGCTGCGCGTCTGCCAGATAAGCTTCGCTCCGCCGAAGGGCTTCTTCCACCAATTTGCGCTCGGTGATGTCCATCACCGAGCCGAGAAATTCAAGGTTGCCCAATTTCTCCTTCTGTGCGGGCGCACCCACCACATGGACATATTTGACGGAACCACCGGGCATCAGTAACCGGTGCTCAAAATCGAAGGGCTTCTTCTCGCGCTCTGCGCGATCCACGATTTCCCGGACGAAGGCTCTGTCGTCCGGATGGGTTCGCGCGAACACCAGGTCCGGGGTCACTTTGAGCGATGGCTCTAATTCAAAAATGCGGTAGGTCTCCTCTGACCAGAAGATTTCGCCGCTGTCAATCTCCCAGCCGAAGCTGCCGGTGTGGCTCAGCCGCTGCGCCTCGGCTAAATAGGCCTGGCTCCGCCGCAGCTCGGCGGTCCGTTCCGCCACCTTCATCTCCAGTTCGTCGCGCGCTCTGCGAAGCTCTTGCTCGCTCTGCCTGAGCGCGTCTTCTCCCTGGCGGCGCTCATGCACCAGGCGTGCGCTCTGAAATGCCGTCGAAGCCTGATTCGCCGCTACCGAGAGCAGCAGCTGGTCAATTTCGCTGGGGAAGTCGCTGCGAGCGCAGGCCGTGGCAACCAGCCCGCCCTCACCATCGACGCCGATCGGAATCACGACTCCGCGGCAGGTGCCCGGGCCGCCCACGTCGGGAATGATTTCCCTGCGGGAAACCTGGCGGCCGTGAGATCCCAGCCAGTCGGGAAATGCGCTCCAGGTGTTTCCCCGCGTCGCTTCGACCGCGGTACCCCCTTTGGGATCGCACAAACGCACAAAAGCAAAATCGAGGCCCAAAGAACCGACCAGCACATCCGCGAGCCCGGCGGAGATCGCTCCTGGTTCCCTGCCTACCCAGGCCGCCGGGATGGTGGAAAGTGCCACGAGATCCCGGAGCGCTGCTCGCAGCGCCTTCCTTTGATCGGGATCTCCAGGCATTAATTGTGCGTGCTTGCACGCGTGCGAGCTGCCCGCCGCTCCCGTAGCTCGAGGAGGAAATTGTCAGGAGAAACGAAGAACGGGTTCTCCTGCAGTACCCCGCCGATGATCACCACCGGGTGCGTCCGCATGATGTCCATTGCCACGCTGGAAGGGAATTTCGACAGATCGTACGTGCAGATCACGGGATCGTCATATTTGGGCAGTACGTAGTTGAGGCGCGTCTCGTACTCGACGAGGTTATCCACGCCAGGTTTGTCGAGCAGCGCCCACTCCATATGCCCCAGCAGCCTGGTCAGCGGATAGCCCGAGGACGCGCCGCTTTGGAGCACCTCCTCGATCAGCGCGAGCATTGCATCCTGGTCGAAGTGGTCCCCGAGCAGGTAAGCCTCCTGCCAGGGCCGGACCTCGAGCTGACCGGCCTCCAACGCCTGCTCGACGTTGATCCCTAGTTCGGCGAGTCGCTTCAGATGCTGATCACGCAGCTCGGGATCGACGATGTGGAACGCCCTTTCGCCCCGAGTCATCCCGTCTTTGATGAACGAACGAAGCACCCTGTGCTCCTCGTCGATGCCGTTGAAGAAGGCGCAAATGTGCCGTTGCCGGCCGAGACTGCCTCCTGCAAATTCCACGGAACTCTCTTGGGTTGCCATGTATCACCTCCGTGCAAAGTGAACTGGACTGCTGGGATGCTCTCCAACCGCCTTGTCTAACGGTCAATGGCGACTCGAAGCAAGTGGCAACCACGTGCTCGACCCCCCGGGTTAGCGAACCAGGCTGTGCCCTGCCGCGAGGCGGAGCTGCGCGCGCGAGTTCAAGAGGTTCGCGTCGTCCTGGATGCGGGTCACCTCTGCCTTGAAGGCGTCGCGCTCCGCCTGGAGAAGGTCGAGCTGAGTGGCGGTGCCTGCCCGGTATTGCACCCGCGCCTGCTCGGCTGCGTGAACCGAGGCATCGCGCCCTGCCCGCGCCGAGCGGCTCTGCGCGATGTCGGCGAGCACCGTGTTCCAGTACTTGTTGATCGCATCGCCGGAGGTCAGCCACGCCTTCAGCTCCCTCGCCTTGGCCGCAGCAGCGGCGGCATTGTAGCTGCGGATGTTCGCCACGTAGGTCAAGTCGAAGGTCCAGCTCGCGGTAATCGCTGCCTGGTAGTACCACCTGGATGGTTCGAAGCTAGGTGCATTGGTGTTGTACTGGGTGATCGTGCCGGCAAAGCTGGGGAGCAACGCGAGCTTGTAACTATCGGCCTGCTGCTGGGCCGCACGTGTGGCGAAGACCGCAGCGGTGACGGAGGGGACGTTCGGAAGGTCGGCTTCGAAGGTGGAGAGGTCCGGCTCGAGATGAAGGTCGTCGGTGAGCTCCACCGCCGAGGAAGTATCTGGCACAATCGACGTCGTCGACTGAAGGTCGCGGGCGGACAGGACCACCTGCAGCCTCGCCGAGGCGAGCTGCTGGACCTGTGACTCAACGTCAGCCACTGCGCGATCCACGTCAAGCCGGGTTGCGGTCCCTGCGCGCAGCTTGGCTTCAGTGAGCCGCAAATTCTCGCGAGATACATCCAGGTAGTTCTGCGCGGTGGCGACCAGTGCCATATTGGCAAGAAGCTGGTAGTAATCCTGAATCGCAGTGCCCTCGACGGTGAGGAGGGTTGCCGCCAGCGTCCGCGCGTAGCTCTCGGCGTTCGTCCTCGCTGCTGCAATTCGCCAAAAGCCCGCGAGATCCACCAGCGGCACCGTGAGCGTGCCGGTACCGAACCACTCATTCCGCGGCTGGATCTCGAATGTCTGCGGTACCGGCGCCGGTACAGTCAAAAGCACCCGGTATTGGTTGCGGTAGTAGTTTGCTTTGATCGATACGCCCGGCAGCTGCCTGCCCAACGAGTAATCGGCGTTGGCGTTCTGCTCGTCGAGGTTCGCACGGGCCTGCTGCGCGTCTGGGTTGCGCTCGTGCGCGGCAGCGATGAAGACTTCCAGCGGCTGCAGGGCCATCGCCGGCGAGGCCGCCAGCGACGCGGCAGCAATCCAGGGCAGCTTAAGATTCATTCTCATGGTTTCAGTTCCATTAGTGTGGTCCCGCTGGCGCGACTGCGGCGCCCTGGCCGTTGGGCACTGGCGCGGCTTGGCCCTCGCGGCGCTTCTCCGCTCCGCTCAAGCGTTCCACCACCACGAACAACATCGGGATGATGAAGATCGCGATCGCGGTCGCCGCCACCGTGCCACAGATCACGGCGGTTCCCATTTGTCGCCTCGACAGGGCACCCGCACCGGAGGCCGACCAAAGCGGCAGTAGGCCGAAGATGAAGGCAAGGGAGGTCATCAGCACCGGGCGGAACCTCAGTTTCGCCCCTTCGAGCGCGGACTCCACCAACGGTCGGCCGTTCTCGAACTCCCCCTTGGCGAACTCGACAATCAGAATCGCGTTCTTCGCCGCCAGGCCGACGAGCATCACCAACCCGATCTGGCCGTAGACGTTGAACTCGAAGTTCCGCAGCAGCAGGCCGACCAGGGCGCCGACGACTGCGATCGGCACGGAAAGAAGGACGCTAAACGGCAGCGACCAACTCTCGTAGAGGGCGGCGAGAATCAGAAAGACGCATACGATCGAGAGTCCGAACACCGCGGTGCCGGTACCGGCGGCTGCTCGCTGCTGGTACGACATGTCCGCCCAGCTAAATCCCATCTCGCGTGGCAACACGTCGTTGGCGACCTGGTCGAGCGCGTTCAACACCTGGTCGGAGCTGTAACCCGGCGCCGGACCACCAATGACCTGAGCGGCGCGGAAGAGATTGAAGCGGTTCGTATACTCCGGGCCGTAGACCCGGCGGGTGGACGCGAACGCGGAGAGCGGGACCATGTTGCCGTTGCCGTTGCGGACCCAGTATCCGGCCAGGTCGTTGGCGTTCTGGCGCTGTTCTCCCTCCGACTGCAGGTAGACCCTCCATTGGCGGCCAAACCGGTTGAACTGGTTGATGTAGAGGCCCCCCAGGTACGCCTGTAGCGTCTGGTAGACACTGCTCAGGCTGACGCCTTGCTTCAGCACCTTGTCGCGGTCGACATCGGCGTAGATCTGCGGCACCGCCGGGCGGAACACCGTGTTGATCGACCCCACCTCGGGCCGCTTGCGCGCGGCCGCGATGAACTTCTGCAAGTTCGTCTCGAGGAACGCAACGTCACTGCCGCTCCGGTCCTGGACCCACCCCGAGAAGCCACCGGAATAGCCGAGGCCGACGATCGCCGGAGGCGCAAAGCCGAAGACAATGCCCTCGTTGATCTTGGTGGCGAATTCCCGGTTCAGCCGATTGATCACCGCCGCCGCGTCATGTTGCGCACCTCCGCGCTCCGACCAGTTTTTGAGCGAGACGAAGTAGAAGCCGTTGTAGGTCGCCGAGCTGATGCTGAGGAGCGAGAAGCCGGCAATCGTGTTGAACGATCTGACCTCGGGAGCCGCGGCGAGGATTGCATCGACCTGGCGGCAGACGGCGTCGGTCCGCTCGAGGGAAGCCGCATCGGGGAGCTGGACGTTGAGAAAAAAGAAGCCCTGATCCTCGTCGGTCAAGAAGCCCGACGGGACCCGCTGACCGACGAGCACCGCCACAACGAAGAAGCCGGCAAGGATGGCGATGCCAACCACCGCCTTGCGGATCAAAAATCCCGAAATTCCGACGTACCTTTGGCGCACCCGCTCGAACACCCGATTGAATCCACCGAAGAAGCGGGCCAGGACGCCCTTCGACTCGGTGCGCGGGCGCAAAAGCAACGCCGAAAGGGCGGGAGAAAGCGTGAGCGCGTTGAAGGCCGAGAACAGGACGGAGACCGCGATGGTGAGCGCGAATTGTTTGTTCAGCCGGCCGGTGATCCCGCTGATGAAGCCCATTGGAATGAAGACGGAGGCGAGGATCACCGCCACGCTGACGACCGGCGCGGTGACTTCCTTCATCGCGGCCAGGGTCGCTTCTTTGGGCGACATGCCATCCTCGATGTGACGCTCGACCGCCTCGACGACGACGATCGCGTCGTCCACCACCAGCCCGATCGCGAGCACCAGGCCGAACAACGAGAGCGTGTTAACCGAGAACCCGAGCATCGGAAACACCGCGAAGGTCCCGACCAGAGAGACCGGTACTGCGATCAGGGGGATGAGGGTGGCGCGCCAGCTCTGCAAAAACATGAAGACGACGAAGACCACCAGCAAGGTGGTCTCCAGCAGCGTGATCAGGATCTCGCGGATTCCCTCGGTGACTGGCAGCGTGGTGTCCAACGAAATCGCATAGTCGAGGTCGTTCGGAAATCGCTTCTTCAGCTCCTCGATTGTGGTCTTGACGCCTTTACCGACAGCCAGGGCGTTCGAACCCGGCGTCTGGTAAACCGCAACGATCGCCGCCGGTTTGCCGTTGAATCGGCCGATCTGAGTGTAGTTCAGAGCGCCGAGCTCGATCCGGGCAACGTCGCGAAGCCGCACCGTGGAGCCGTCCGGATTCAGGCGCAGGACGACGTCGCCAAACTCCTCCGCCTTGAGGAGCCGCCCCTGGGCTCGGACGGTATAAGTGAATTGTTGGCCCGCGGGAGAGGGTGGCGCCCCGAGGCGACCAGAGGGATTTACGGTGTTTTGCGCTTGTACCGCCGACGAAAGGTCGGACACGGTGAAACCGAGCTCGGCGAGCTTGTCCGGCTTGACCCAGATCCGCATCGCGTAATCGAAGGTCCCGAAAACTCGAATTTGGCCCACGCCCTTCACCCGCTGGAGCGCGTCGTTCACGCTAATTGTCGCGTAGTTTCCAAGAAAGAGCGGGTCGTAAGTGTTGTTGGGCGAGTAGATCGAAATCGCGAGCAGGGGAAGCCCGGTGGACTGCAAGAATGTGAGTCCGTAATTGGTGACGTCCGGCGGCAGCAGCGCCTGTGCCTGGGACGCCTTGTTTTGGGTGTTCACCTGGTCGATGTCGATATTGCTATCGACGTCGAAGGTCACCGTTAAGGTGAAAGAACCGTCGTTGGCGTTGATCGACTGCATGTACAGCATGTTCTCGACGCTGGACATCTGCTGCTCGATCGGGGTGGCAACAGATTGCTCAACGGTGAGCGCATCGGCTCCGGTAAAGTTCGACTGCACCAGGATTTGTGGAGGCACGATGTTCGGGTACTGCGCGATCGGCAGGCTGAACACCGCGGCGGCACCGACAATGACCATCAGGATGGCAATGACCATCGCCACGATCGGTCGGCCGACGAAGAAGCGCGACATCGCTTACTGTCCTCGTGGAGACGAGCCGCCCGTTGCCGGCTCCGCCGAAGCGGTGGTGCTGTCGGACGCCGGGACCGCGCGCACCGGCATGCCGGGCCTCAGTCTCGTTAGATCCGACACGATCACCTTGTCCCCCGCGCTCAGCCCGTTCTCGATCACCATCAAGGGGCCGACCTGCTCCGCGGTCTTGACCACGCGGATATCGACCTTGCCGTCTGATCCAACCACTCCCACCTGAGACGCGCCCTGGACCTCGACAATCGCCCGCTGGGGGACGAGAAGAGCGTTCTTTCGGGTGTTGATCGCGGCACGAACCTTGGCGTACTGACCTGGGCGAAGGACGTTCCCAGGATTTGGGACCGAACCTTGGACGGCGATGGTCCCGGTCCGCTGGTCGACCTGGCGATTGATCACAATCACCAGCCCGCGGCGCGAGTAGACGGATCCGTCGGCGAGAATCAGTTGAAGCGTGGGTTCGGCGGACTCGCCAGCTTCCACCCAACGATTGCCCTGGGCCGAACGGAGGTACTCCACCTCGCTGATGTTGAATTGGACCTTGATTGGATCAACTTGCGACACGGTGGTCATGGTGTTTGCGGTGGTGACCAGATCGCCGACCTGAACCTGCACGATGCCCGCGATGCCGGAAATCGGGGACGTGACCCGCGTCCAGCCGTGGCTCAGCTGGGCCTGGCTCAGGGCGGCCCGGGACGACGCAACGCTGGCGGCTGCCTCACGCTCGGCTGCGAGGTCGTTGTCATACTGCTGGCGAGTAATCGCCTGCTCGGCGATCAGCTCCTTGTCGCGCTTGACATCGAGCTGCGCCTTGGCGAGGGATGCGAGGTTCCTCTCGAGCGTAGACTTGGCCTGGTCGGCCGAGTCCTTGTAGTTGCGCGGATCAATCAGGAACAGCAAGTCTCCCTCCTGAACGAAGGTGCCCTCTCGGAACACTTGCTTCTGGATGTATCCCGTGACCTGAGGTCTGATCTCCGCGTTGACGAACCCATCAAGGGTGCCGACCCACTCGCGGTAGACGGGCACATCCTGCTGAATCACCACAGTAACCTGCACGGTAGGAGCGGGCGGCGGGGGGGCTGCGCCTTTGCGGCAAGCGGCGATCAGCAGAGTCGAGCCAAAAACAGCAAGAACACGCGCGTTCATGGTCAACACACCTCAGTCGAGTTAGCGGCCAATCACCACTGTCTCACTTCCAGACTTAGCGTTACGCGAAGCCACGATTAATTCCGATGTCACTCCGCACGGGTTTTGGACATTTGGTGTCAACGGACCGACCCCGGCGCGACAGAGCAACTGGAGCAGCGACCGCGCTGAGGCGGCTTCCCCACTGCGTACTTGCCCTTCCGCCCGCGTTTCTGGCTGCTTGAGTGGGTGCGCGTTGGCATTGCCCTTGCTCAGGACGGGTTATCGAAGGAACGGAGACAAGAAAAATGAAGCGGATGCTTCGCAGTTTGATCATCACCGGGCTGACTGTGGCTGCCTCTTGCGCGCACAGTGACGAAGCCCGGCGGACCATTACCCTTACGGATCCCCCTCCACCGGCGGTTAGCGCAGCGGCGGATAGCGCCCCGTCGTCGACAGATACCGATAACGGCTGGCCGCGCACAATGAGCAGTGGCACCGACCAGATCACCATTTATCAGCCGCAGATCGAGTCGTGGGATCAGAATGTTCTAGCGGCCCGGGCTGCCGTGTCGGTTCAGTCCGGCGCCTCGTCCCAACCCGTCTATGGCGTCGTCTGGTTCTCGGCGCGCACCGAGGTCGACAAGGAGAATCGAGTGGTCACGCTGCAGGACGTTCAGCTCACCCGGACGAACTTCCCTTCCGAGCCGGATCGCGCCGGCCAGTACTCGGACACGATCCGTCAGCAAATCTCGGACGGCATTCGAACGATCGCACTCGACCGGCTCCAAGCCAGCCTGGCGGTAACCCGGGCCGAGGAGAAACAAGCGACTGTAGCCGTCAAGAACACCACCCCTCGCATCCTTTATAGTGCAGCGCCGGCCCTGCTCATTCTGATCGACGGCCAGCCGATTCTGCGTAAAGTCGAGGGGACCAACCTTCTGCGAATCATCAACACCCGTAGCCTGATCCTGCTCGATTCCTCGAGCGGTACATACTACCTCTTCCTCTCCAATCGCTGGATGCAGGCGCGGGCCGCGACCGGTCCCTGGACAGCGGCGCAAAACACACCTCAGTCGCTTGAGACCGCAAGGCAGGCGGCAGTCAAAGCCAGACTGGTTGATCTGCTCGACGCGCCGGACTCCCCGGTTGTTTCGGAATTGCAGAAAGGAGTGGTGCCCACCCTTTACGTCAGCACGACCCCAGCCTCGTTAATCCAGACCGACGGCCAACCACAATTTCAGCCGGTCGCCAGCACCCAGCTGCTCGAGGTGACCAACTCGTCCGACGAGCTTTTCCTTAACTCGGCCGACCAGCGCTATTACGTGCTGTTGTCTGGACGCTGGTATCGGAGCGCATCACTGCAGAGTGGCCGTTGGTCATTCGTCTCCGCGAAGCAGCTGCCAGCGGGCTTCAGCCAGATTCCCGAGAACCATCCCAAGGGAGCCGTGCTGGCGTCCGTAGCAGGCACCGCGCAGGCGCAGGAAGCAACCATCGCCAACCAGATTCCGCAGACCGCGACCGTGAATCGGAGCCAAGCGAAGCTCACCGTGATCTATGACGGCTCGCCGCAGTTCAAGCCGGTTTGCGAGACAGCCCTCACCTATGCCGTCAATTCGGCCACCCCGGTGATTCGCATCGGCCCCACGACTTACTTCGCGGTCGACAGCGGTATCTGGTTCACCGCCGCTTCGCCGAATGGACCGTGGACGGTAGCGACGTTCGTGCCGCAGGAAGTGTATTCGATTCCACCGTGCTCGCCGATTTACAACGTCACTCACGTGTACGTGTACGGCAACACACCCGAAGTCGTCTATACCGGGTACACGCCAGGCTATCTCGGCTCTTTCGCCAGCACCGATGGGGTGGTGGTATTTGGGACGGGATACGTTTATCCCCCTTGGGTAGGTACAGTATGGGTCGGCGCGCCCGTGACGTTCGGCTTCGACGTCGGCTGGACCGCCGGGTTCGGCTGGGGGTTCGGCGGCTTTGCCTTCGGAGTGTGGGGCGGCCCGCTGTTCCATCCCTGGTGGGGACCATTCGGATGGGGCTGGGGCCACCGGGACATCGACTTCCGGCATATCCACTACGGCAACATCTACCGCGATGCTTGGCATCGGGACGTCTTCCGGGATCGGTGGGATCGACACGGGTTCGCCAATCGCGGGCCGTTTCGGCCTGGGGACCGGCGGGGCGGAAACTCAGTTTTCGCGGGGCGCGACGGCCACGCGTATCGTAACTCGGGTTCAGGCGGCTGGCAGCGCTTCGGCAATGGTGGTTGGCATCCCGCGCCCGGTGCCGGTGCGGCTGGAGGGAGACCTCAGCCAGGCTTTCATTCACCGGCCGGGGCGGGTTCGCAACCCTTCGCTCAGGGCCCAGGAAACGAGCTCTCGCATGAGAGCTCAGCACGCAATCTCGGCGACAGCCACTGGAACGCGTTCCGCGGTGGCGGCGGCGTTGCCGGCGGAGGCTTCCACGGCGGTGGCGGCTTTGGCGGTGGAGGCTTCCACGGCGGTGGCGGTGGCTTTCATGGGGGCGGCTCCGGGCGCCGCTAGTCTCCGGCGACCCCCTCACAGTGGCGTTAGGAGCTAGCCCCCTTTCTCATCGCGCGTAACAAATCTCCGCCTCCGGAGCCAATTCACATCAACAGCAAATCGACGGGAGGCCTTATGCCAACTCGGGTGGCGGAAGCAGAATGGAAAGGTAATCTGGTCGAAGGCAGCGGACGGTTGAAGGTGGGCAGCGGCGCCTTCGACGGCCCCTATTCGTTCAAGTCCCGATTTGAAGAAGGCCAATCGGCCACCAACCCGGAAGAGTTGCTCGGAGCGGCCCACGCCGGGTGCTTCACGATGGCGCTGACCGCTCAACTTTCGCGCGCACGCATCACGCCGAGGGGCATCCACACCGACGCGAAGGTGACACTGGAAAAGGTCGGCGAAAATTTTGCAATCACAAGGATAGAGCTCGAGACCCGAGCCGACATTCCGGGCATCGACAACGCGACATTTCAAAAGTATGCGCTGGATGCCAAACAGAATTGTCCTGTGTCGAAAGCCCTGGCAGCCACTGAGATTCATCTGAACGCAACACTGGAAACTCTTCGATGAGCGGTGAGCCGCGAGTCGTGGTTGTGCGTGGCAGTGCTGCGGGCTTCGCGCAAGAAATCACGATGGGTCCTCACCACGCGAAGGCGGACGAGCCCATTTCGAGCGGCGGAACGGACACCGGCCCGACACCCTACGATTTGTTGCTTGCAGCGCTCGGCGCTTGAACGTCAATGACGGTTGCGCTTTACGCGCGACGGAAACAATGGCCTCTTCAGGAAGTCTCGGTCCGTCTGCACCACTCACGAATCCACGCCGAGGACTGCGCGAACTGCGAAACCAAAGTGGGGCTGCTCGACCACATCGAGAGCGAGATCGAGCTAATCGGTACTCTGAGCGAGGAGCAGCGTGCGAAGCTGCTGGAGATTGCAGAGATATGCCCAGTCCACCGGACGTTAACGTCGGAAATCGACATTCGGACGAAACTGAGATGATGCAGCCACGATCCGTGCGTCAGCCGGTCTCGTGCCATGAGTGTGGGCCCAGCGCGTTGACTCGTTCTCCGGTTCCTCATCCTGTAGGGCAGTTCGTGCCGTTTGCCCCGGGACACCTCCCAATCGCCCAATTTTAGCGCTTGACGAAGGCTCGAAAAATATCGGGAAATCCAGACTTAGCTTATTTTGCCCGCTTTACGAGATTTTTCTGGCAAGCGCTGGGAGGGATCGATGGAAGTCGAGGCAGGTTGCGACACGTTGGAGAATGGCCGGTCCGACGACGCCATAGTCCTTCGCCGTGCCCTCGGTGAACGCATCGGTGCTTTGCGAAGGACGCTCAAGCTGACGCAAGAAGAATTCGCGGAGCGGACTGCGATCAGCGTCTCCTATCTCTCGATGATCGAGCGCGCCCAACGAACTCCCCATATCGCAACGCTGGCGCGAGTTGCCAAGGAGCTGGGCGTCAGCGTGTCCCAGCTGTTCGATGGCTTGGAGGAAGGAGACAGAACCATGCTGCCCCTTCTCGCATATTTGGCGCACCGGCGTCTTGACAGCACCGAAATCAACGCTTTGCTCAAGGTTGCCCAAGTGATGTTCCGTTGAACTTCTAGAGCTCGAGCCGGCGCAGCCTGAGCGCGTTTCCGATCACCGACACCGAGCTGAAGCTCATCGCGGCGCTGGCAATCATCGGGCTAAGGAGCAACCCAACCAACGGGTACAGCACACCTGCGGCAATCGGAATACCCAAGCTGTTGTACAGGAAGGCGAAGAAGAGGTTCTGGCGGATGTTGCGCATCGTTCCGCGCGAGAGCCGGCGGGCCCTGACGATCCCGCGCAGGTCGCCTTTCACGAGGGTCACTCCCGCGGTCTGCATGGCGATGTCCGTGCCGGTGCCCATCGCGATGCCGACGTGCGCCTGGGCAAGCGCAGGCGCGTCGTTGATGCCGTCGCCTGCCATCGCCACAATTCGCCCTTCGGCTTGGAGTCGCTTCACCACCTGAGCCTTCGCTTCCGGGCGCACCTCTGCAAAGACGTCGTTGATCCCGAGCTTCTTCGCCACCGCGTCAGCCGTCGCGCGGCTGTCCCCCGTGAGCATCACGATGTGCACGCCCGCGGCCCGCAGGAGCCGGATTGCCTCGGGCGTTGATGGCTTGATCGGATCGGCGACGCCGAGCAGACCTCCCGGCTCGCCGTCGATGGCAACGAACACCACCGTCTGTCCATCCTGCCGCAGCGCATCGGCCTTCTCGGCCAACAGCTCGCGATCGATCCTGAGCTCCTCAAGAAGGCGGAAATTGCCGACGGCCACGGCGCGGCCATCGACCCTGCCGAGGACACCGCTGCCGGTGATAGAGCGGAAACCCTTGAGCTCGCCCAGCCGTAGGACGCGGTCCTTGGCTCCGGCCACAATCGCGGCGGCCAGCGGGTGTTCACTGCCGCGCTCGACCGTGGCTGCGAGTCGCAACAGCTCGACTTCGGACACACCCTTCGCAGGAACCACCGAGGTCAGCCGGGGCTTGCCTTCGGTGAGCGTGCCTGTCTTGTCCACCACGAGCGTGTCGACGCGCTCCAGCACCTCGAGGGCCTCGGCGTTCTTGATTAGGACGCCTGCCCTCGCGCCGCGACCGGTGCCGACCATGATCGACATTGGCGTTGCGAGTCCCAGCGCGCACGGGCAGGCGATGATCAGCACTGCGACGGCATTGACCAGCGCGTGCGCCAGCTTCGGCTCCGGACCCGCGAGGGACCAGACGATGAACGTGACGACCGCCACCGCAACGACGCCGGGCACGAAGTAGCTGGCCACCACGTCCGCAAGCCGCTGGATGGGTGCCCGGCTGCGCTGGGCCTCGCTGACCATGCGGACGATCTGCGCGAGCAATGTTTCACTGCCGACGCGTTCGGCGCGCATCACGAAGCCGCCGCTTTGGTTCAAAGTGCCGCCGATGACCGGGCTCCCGGGCCCCTTCTCGACCGGCATCGGCTCGCCCGTCACCATCGACTCGTCCACGGCGCTCGTGCCGTCGATCACCACGCCATCCACCGGCACCTTCTCGCCGGGCCGGATTCGCAGGCGGTCGCCCGGCATTACCCGTTCGAGCGGCACATCCTCCTCGGAGCCGTCCTCGCGTACGAGCCGCGCGGATTTGGGCGCAAGGCCGAGCAGCGCTTGGATCGCGCCCGACGTCCGGCTGCGCGCCCGCAGCTCGAGCACCTGCCCGAGGAGAACGAGCACGGTGATTACCGCGGCCGCCTCGAAGTAGACGCCCACCTGGCCGCCGTGGCCGCGAAACTGTGGCGGGAAGATGCCCGGCGCGAGTGTGGCCACCACGCTGTAGGCATATGCCACGCCGATTCCGAGCGCGATCAGCGTGAACATGTTCAGCTTGCGGTTGACGATCGACGCCCAGCCTCGCGCGAAGAGCGGCCGGCCGCCCCAGACTACCGCCGGCGTGGAGAGCAAGAACTGGATCCAGATGATCGCCCGAGCGCCGAGAGCGTGCTGGATGGGCTCGCCGGGAATCATCTCCGACATCGCGAAGCCGAACACGGGCGCGGCAAACGCCAGGCTCACCCAGAACCGCCGCGTCATGTCCTCGAGCTCCGGGTTTCGATTTTCGAGCGTGACAATGCTCGGCTCGAGCGCCATTCCGCAGGCGGGGCAGCTGCCAGGCTCAGGCTGGCGCACCTCGGGATGCATCGGGCAGGTGTACTCCTCGCCCGCCTCCGCAAGTCGGCGACTCTCCGCTACCGGAAGGAGGAATTTACTCGGCGAGGCCGCGAATTTTTCCCGGCACCTTGAATTGCAGAAATGGAACTCGCTTCCTCCGAAAGCGTAGCTTCCGCCCATCGCGCGACCCGGGACCACCTCCATACCGCAGACCGGATCCCTCACAGCCGCCGTCGCACTCCCATGGTGCGCGCCGCTTTGGTGCTCGAGGTGACCCACGTCCGCAATCACTAACACCGGACGTCGAAGGAAGCGCGAACTAACCCGGCAACTAGGGCGTGAGGTCTTTCGCCTCGACAATGCGGGTGTAGGGGAGCTGGGCCGTTTCGTTGACCTGCTTCACCAGATCCGCATTGTCCGCCTCGAACAAGCACATGCAGCGAAACTCCCCTGGGACAAACGTGCTCCGGATGTATCGGACCTTCTTTCCCTGGCTCGAAAACTTCCGACTGGTATCGATGGCAGCCTTTTGCGCGGCTGCGAGTTGGTCCATGGTGATCCCCGGCAGACTTCGGTCGGCCATGTAGATTGGCATTTCGTCCTCCCTCGATGCAGCGTGGGTACCCTCATCTGATCGGGCATCCGGTGACCGTCTATCAGAGCTGGCAGCAATCCTCTATCCCGAGCTGATTCTCAGAGGTTGCTGGGTGACGTTAATCAGGCAGCCAGAAGGGTCTGATCTCAATCTTGCCGAAGCGTGCCATGGGATGTTTCGCTGCTACCTCTATCGCTTCATCAATGTTTGCGCAGTCAATCACGTCAAAGCCCGCTATCCACTCCTTGGTTTCGGCGAATGGTCCATCCGTTTTCAGGACCTTGCCATTTCGTTTGCGAACGGTGATTGCTTGATCCACCCCGGTCAGACGGTTGCCCGAAATTCTGATCCGCCTGCCGTCCATTTCAGAGACCCATGATTCAATATTGTCCTGCTTGGGATCGTATTGTTCCGCCGAAGGATCAGTGCATACGAACATCAGGTATCGCATCGTCGCTCCTTTGCCCCGCACCTCTCAGGCTGGGCATCCATGCCCTTCTCGTTCGGGCTTTGCTTACTTTCATCAAGTAATCGAACGGTGGCCGGCAAAATCGACAACCTGGATCGAACTTCTGCAATTCTCCGTGGTCAGGGGTCGTAGACCTCGACGACCGACTGAAAGCCGACCTCGTTGTTACCGCCGCACACGTAGAGCTTTCCGTTCGGCGTGCGGGCGACACCAGCCCCAGCGCGTGGCGTAGGCATCGGAGACTCCGTCGTCCATAGGCCGGTCATGGAGTCGTACGATTCGATGACGTCCAAGAAGGTGACGCCGCCGGTCTGGCCGCCGATGACGTGCGCGCGCGCGAGCGCTCCTGCGAAGACTCCCTGCCGCGCAGTCGGCATGGGAGTGATAGTCGACCAGGTATCCATCGCAGTGTCGTAAGCCTCGACGCTGTTTAGAGGGCCAACCCCCATGGCAGCGCCACCCGCCGCGTAGATGCGGCCGTCGCTGCTCAATGTCGCCGCCAGTCCACGCCGTGCCGTGGGCATCGGAGCACGCGTCAGCCACACATCATTCGAGGGGTCGTACGCTTCTACCGTCGACAGGTCAGAAATACCGTCGAAGCCGCCGATGACGTAGAAGAGACCGTCCAGGCCCACTGCGCCCGCTGTGGCGCGTCGCGCGGTCGGCATCGCTGGGCCGAGTGACCATGCGTCGATCCCCGCGTCGTAGACAACGAACGAATCGTAGTTTGTCACGCCATCCCAGCCGCCCGCGACGAACACGCGGCCGTCCGCGGAGAGTCCGGATGCCTGGCCAGCGCGCGGTATGGGCATCGACGCGATCGGACACCAAACATTGGTTGCAGGATCGTAAATCTCGGCGAGAGTGAAGAACGTCGACCCTCGATGCCCGCCGAATGCGACGACGCGACCATCCGGGAACCCTACCGCCCCGAGTCCTTCGCGCGCCTCCGACAATGGAGCGGCCGATGTCCAGTTATCTGCACGAGCCATTGCGGACGAAAGAAGAGTCACGGTCCAAGCGACGCTGCCAATGAGCGAGCGCATCTCCGACCTCCCTCTACTTGTTGAAAAGGACCACCCCGCGACCACGACACCATTTTGGCACATCTACGGGCTGCGGATAGTGAACTGGTGAAGCGGCCTAGAAATCGCGCCTGTCCGAGTGCTACCGACCGAAGTTCCGTGCGGTGTTTGTTGTGGGCGCCGGTTTAGGCGGGGACAGAGGGCTCTTCTCGCCGAGCCACGTCTGCCCCTTGGCCTTGATCGTCTTTTCAAGGTCGCTGCCTTTGGTTGGGTAGACCCGATTCACGGGGAAACCACTTTTCTCCAAAAGGTAGGCAAGCGGTGCGTACTCGCGCGGATATTTCTGAACGGCAAGTTTGTCGAGTTCAACGAACCCAGTTGGGAAGGTAAACGTGCAAGTGTCGTAGATGGCCTGGCGGTCTACGATCTTCCACACACCATCGCGCTTCTCCACACGATCGTAAAACCGGGCATGTCCCTCGCAGCCCACCCCTAGCACCGCATGGTCGGCTACGACGATCGCATTCGTCTCTGCGATGGCTTTGTCACCGTTAAAGGTCACGACCGGCGAAGTAATGACGTGCTTGGCCTTGAAGTCGGACCTGCCCATCTTCATCGAACCATCCACGAAATCGCTGGCTTTTCCTGAGAACCAGGTGATGTCGATGGTTGCGTCCGGGTGAAAGAGATTCCGGAGTTGATCCCACTCGCCAAGATCCCGATGTATCCATCCGGTCATGAGATCGGCGATGCTGAGCCGATCTTCTAGGTACGATTGCGTTGCGATCTGTTCCATGTTTGGTTTGGTTCCTCAGTCGTTTGTGCGGTTTTTTTTATAGACCCGCCGGTGGCGAGACCATTACACGAGTTCATGGGGGTCCGGCCGGTCCTCGGTTTTGGCAGCGAGACCGATGATTTTTCGCCGCCGGGGAGGTCCAAGAGACAAACGGAAGTCAGAGACATTGAAGGAGGCACGCATATGGCTTTGAAGCAAAGCTCGAAGATCTTTCCTCACCTCTGGTACGCGAAGGAGGCCGAGGAGGCGGCGGCGTTCTACGCGTCGATCTTCCCCGACTCGCGCGTCGAACGGGTGACGCAGTTGCTCAGTGACTCGCCCAGCGGTCCGGCGGGTTCCGTGAAGATCGTGGACTTCACGCTCTTTGGCCAGCGCTTCCAGGCGATTAGCGCCGGGCCGCTCGACCCGTTCAATCACGCGATCTCGATGGTCGTCGTTTGTGACGACCAGGCCGAGCTCGACCGCTACTGGGACGCACTGCTCAGAGGCGGCAAGGCCGAGGCGTGCGGGTGGCTGCAAGACAAGTACGGCGTGAGCTGGCAGATCGTCCCCGCGGTCATGGACGAGATGATGACCGACAAGGACCCCGCGCGCTCGAAGCGTGTCACCGACGCGATGTTGAAGATGGTAAAGCTGGACATCGCGAAGCTGCAGGCTGCGTACGGCGGCAAGAGCTAGAGGCGAGTACGCCACCTCTCGTATTCCTCCCCGGCGCGCGTGGAAGCGCGTCGTTCTGGCGGCCGGTGGCTGAAAGGTTGGCCGACCTTGGTCAGGTTCAAGACGAACTTCGCAGCTTCGTGAAGGGCGCCTTTGCGGCAGTCCCTGACTTCAAATATGGATTGACAAGCCGGTTTGCCGATCGCCAATGGGCTGTTATCGAGTGGGTCATGTCAGGCACACACAAAGGCGACCTCCCAGGGATGCCGGCTACTGGCAATCGCTTTTCGTCGGTGCGGGGCTCGAGCATCCTCGAACTAGAGGCCGGTAAGATCCGCCGCGAGTCTGATTATTGGGATGCAGCTACGTTCATGAAACAGGTCGGCCTGCTGCCGTCGCAATCACCACCAAAGCAGCAGAACCGATGAAGACGAAAACTCAGGACGGGCGGTGATCCACTAGACGCGCTGCTTGCACGAGCATCCGGCCGTCCGGCAGCACGAGGCTACTCTGTCGGCTGATCGCGAAAGAGGGCGCGCGCAGAGATTCTAGAAATGCTGGAGTCGATCAGAGACGAGCTCACCGCTTTAAGTCTTGCGCCACCTGCGTCGCAGCGGGAGAGAGTCATAAAAGTCCGCTTCAGGTGACCTATGGAATGAGTAGGTCCACAATTGCAGTTGGCCATTCCACCCACCAAGCCGGATATCTGGCGAAGCAGTGGCTTTAGGTCTTGCGCCACCCGATGGCGCAGCGGGAGGGAATCAAGAAGTCCTTTTCAGAGTCTCGGTTCTCCTTTTCACCATCACCAACGTCCGCACCAATGAATCTTGGGCACAGAGCGCAACCGCAGTGGGCGCCGGGGGAACGATTCTTCGGACGGATGACGGCGGCGACACCTGGACTCCTCAAGATAGCGGGACGCACAATCCTCTTTCTGGAGTGTCGTTGGTGGACGACTGCACGGGGACGGTGGTGGGCGCAGCGGGGACGATTCTGCGGACGGATGACTGCGGCAACACCTGGAATGCCCAAGACAGCGGAACGTCCGTGAATCTGTCGGGGGTCTTCACCGTGGACGCCAATACCGCCTTTGCGGTGGGCGCCCAGCGAACGATTCTGCGGACGGACGATGGTGGGGCCGGATGGGCACCCCAGTCGGTCCCGGATCCCGCACCTATATGCGATCCAGGGACGGTGACCTTTGCCGGCGTTTCCTTTGGAGATGCCAACACCGGGATCGCGGTGGGTACCTGCGTGTACCATCCGCGACCGATGCAGGCCTTCAACCTGCAAGTCAGTTTCCGGACCAGCGATGGAGGCGCGACCTGGCTTTTCAACATCAACACCACCGTGGCTGGTTTTCTTCGCGCCGTCTCCTTCGAGAGCGTTGATACGGCAATCGTGGTCGGCGACTTCGTGACTGGAATTACTCCAACCTTCGGGGCGAGGGTCTTGAAGACCACCGATGGGGGCGCTGGCTGGGTGTGGCAGAACCTCTTTGCGCGGCCGTTCTATCCGGTTTACTTGTACGGGGTCTCGTATGTAGACCCCTTCACCACAACCGCGGTAGGCCGTATCTACCTAGGGACGCGCTGGGAGGGGCTGATTATTCGCACCATCAACGGTGGGGCCAACTGGGTGAGCCAGCCCAGCAACACGAGCGACTTGCTCTCCGGTGTTTCCTTTGTGGACGCCGACCACGGGATCGCGGTGGGTGAGGCAGGGACTATTCTGCGCACCAGCGATGGTGGCGCAACGTGGACGAGCCCATCGATCGGCACCAAAGCTGGGCTCTACGCGGTGTCGTTCGTCCCGTCGCCGTGCGCATCGAACTGAGGCAGAACGTAAGCTGAGTCTGGGGTCAAAGTAGCTCGGACCCGCCCACCAGCTTTACTCCGATGTGATGAAGCAAGACTTGCGGGACGGCTTCGAGGTCCATTATGGAAGGCGGATGAGCGCAGTAGAATCGCTTCTCGTGGCGGAGCAGCGAACGCTGCAGATGATCGCCCGCGGCGCGAGCCTCGCTGAAGTCCTCGACGACCTGTGCCGCACCATCGATGCGCAGGCTCCCGGTGCTATTTCCTCGATCCTCCTGATGGATCCGGACGGGAAGCGATTGTGGCCGGGGGCTGTGAGCCGGGTTCCCAGCGGCTTTATCCAGGCCATTGCGCCACTGACGATCGGTCCGCGCGTAGGTTCGTGCGGGACGGCGGCATTTCTGAAGGAACGAGTAATTGTCTCAGACATTGCCAACGATCCCTTGTGGGCCCCCTTTCGAGACCTCGCGTTGACCTACGGATTCCGCGCCGGTTGGTCCCAGCCGATTGTCTCAAAAGATAAACAAGTTCTCGGTACCTTCGGCTTGTACTACGCGGAGCCGCGGGTCCCGACCGCCAGCGAGCTGCGCTTGATCGAAGGAGCTGGTCACGTCGCACTGATTGCGATCGAGACGGAGCGAACGCACGCCGCACTGCAACAGGCGCTCGCGGAGATCAGAAAGTCCGAAGAACGACTTCGCCTGATCATCGATACGATACCCGCCCAAGCATGGCGCGCTCTACCCGACGGCAGTGTCGATTACTTCAATCAACGATGGCACGACTACACCGGTCTTTCGCCAACAGAGGCCCTTGGCTGGGGATGGAAGGCGATCATCCATCCCGAAGATGCAGCGCGGGTGATGGACAAATGGACACACGAAGTCCTCCCCTCGGGGAAGCCGGGCGAGATCGAAGTGCGTCTACGGCGCTTCGACGGCGAATACCGCTGGTTCATCGTCCGCGTCGAGCCGCTGCGCGATGAGCTCGGCCACGTTCTCCAGTGGTACGGCACGAACACGGACATCGACGATCTGAAGCGGGCTGAAGATAAGCTCCGGAGAGACGAGCAGGAGCTTCGGCGGATCACCGATGCCATCCCTCAGACCATCATCGTGCTGGGAACCGACGGGAATGTCATCTACGCGAACCAATCGACGCTCGATTACACCGGTCTCACCATGGAAGAGGTGATGGCGACGGACTTTCGAGCACGGGTCTTTCATCCGGAAGATGTGGAAAGGCTTCGCGACGAACGCCAGAGGGCGCTTTCACGCGGCATCCCGTTCGAAAACGAACAACGGGCGCGTCGCAAAGACGGCCAGTACCGCTGGTTTCTCATCCGTTACAACCCGCTGTTCGATGAGCAAGGGCATCTCCTTCGCTGGTATGCGACGGGCACCGATATCCAAGATCGCAAGCAGGTCGAAGAGAGGATGAGAAACGAAAACCTGGCGCTCCGCGAAGAGATCGACCGCTCTTCGATGTTCGAGGAGATCGTCGGTTCATCGGAAGTCCTTCGCAAGGTACTGGCGCAAGTGGATCGAGTGGCGCCGACGGACTCCACAGTTCTCATCGTGGGCGAAACTGGGACGGGCAAGGAGCTGATCGCCCGCGCGGTTCACAAGCGTTCGAAACGGGCGTCGCGCGCTTTCATCCGCGTCGATTGCGCAGCGATTCCGCCTTCGCTGATCGCCTCTGAGCTCTTCGGACACGAAAAGGGTGCCTTCACTGGGGCGCTCCAAAAGCGCCTGGGACGGTTTGAATCGGCCGACGGTGGAACCATCTTCCTCGACGAGATCGGCGAGTTGCCGGCCGAGACGCAGCCAGCGCTTCTGCGCGTGTTGCAGGAGCGGGAGTTCGAACGCGTGGGCAGCAGCAAACCGATCGCGGTCGATGTGCGGGTGCTGGCGGCCACGAACCGCGACCTGAAAGCCGCGGTGACTCGAGGTGCATTCCGCCAGGATTTGTTTTATCGGCTGAATGTCTTTCCGATTGAAATACCCCCTCTGCGCGAGCGAGTGGACGACATTCCTATGCTCGTTGAATACCTGGTAGAGCGCTACGCAAGGAAAGCCGGCAAGAGAATCAGAAACATCAGCAGGAAGACGCTGGAGTTGTTTCAAGCCTACGATTGGCCCGGGAACATTCGCGAGCTTCAGAACGTGGTCGAGCGGGCCGTCATCTTGTGCGATGGTGACACGTTCTCGGTCGAGGATACCTGGCTCAACGGGGAATCGAGCCAGTCCGGGCCGACCGTCTCTAATGCTGGGGCGCTCACCGAGCGGGAGAGTGTTCTGGTCCAGCAGGAAAAGAAGATCATCGAAGCCGCGCTGGCAGCGAGCGAGGGCAGGATCTCAGGCCCGGTCGGCGCAGCTGCCAAACTAGGGATTCCGCGGCAGACGCTCGATTCGAAGATCAGGGCCCTCCGAATCGACAAGCAACGATTCAAGACGTCGTAGCGTCGCCGAGACTTCGGCAATTTTCGAAGGCGATTGCCGAAGACTCAGCAAGCCTGCCAGGACGATTTCGAATTGATGAGCGAGTCAAGGGTGGCCCGTTCATTGCTTGAGCGTTGTTCTGACCGTCGATCCGGCGGTTTCCGTGACCACCCCCCTAAGGAGCAACGCCATGAAAGAGCCAGTCGTTTTGATCACTGGAGCCCTCACTGGCATAGGTCGCGCCACCGCCATCGCCTTTGCCAAGGACGGCGCCCGCCTCGTCGTCTCCGGCCGCCGCGAGAACGAAGGCATGGCTCTCGAGGCCGAACTTCGCAGCCTCGGCGCCGAAGCCGCGTTCATCCAGGCCGACGTACGTCACGATGACGAGGTGCGCGACCTGGTCGATGAGACCGTGGCCCGCTTCGGCAGGATCGACGCCGCCGTCAACACTGCCGGGACCGAGGGCCAGCCGGGCCTGGTCGTCGATCAGACCGCCGAGAGCTACGCCGCCACCTTCGACACCAATGTGCTCGGCGTGCTGCTGAGCATGAAGCACGAACTGCGGGTGATGCTGCCACAGGGGAGCGGGAGCATCGTCAATGTCTCGTCGGCCTATGGAAGCGTCGGTGCTGCCGGAGCATCCGTTTATGTAGCCAGCAAACATGCGGTGGAAGGACTGACCAAATCCGCAGCACTGGAAGTCGCAGGGAGCGGAGTTCGGGTAAACGTAGTCGCTCCGGGCACTACGGATACGGGTATGCTCTCACGCTTCACCAACACAGATGAAAATAAAGCGGCGCTCGTTTCGACGGTACCCGTCAAGCGTCTAGCAAGACCGGAGGAGATCGCTCATGTGATCGCCTTCGTTGCTTCGGCAAATGCGTCATACATGACTGGTGCCTCCATCCCAGTGGATGGAGGCATGCTCGCTGACTAATATGAGCGACCTTCTCGACCTCGCCTTGAAAGCACACGGCGGTCTCGATCGTTGGCGTGAAGTGAAAAGCCTCGACGTGCGCGTCTCGCTGACGGGCGCGCTGTATCATCTCAAGGGGTACCCAGAAGGGGTGCCGAACGTCACCGTGAGGATCGACACGCGCCGGCCGGCTGTCACGATCAGCGCAGAAATCCGCGCGCTTCCTTCGCCGGTCATGTGCGGGAGACCCCGTGGGATCAACTCCATCGCCTTTATTTCACCAGTTACGCGATCTGGAACTACCTTACGACTCCGTTTCTCCTCACCCGGCCCGGTTTCGAGCTGACGGAGATCGAGCCGCACCAGGAGAACGGCGAAACCTGGCGATGCCTGCGCGTGAAATTTCCATCCGATGTTCCGACTCACAACAACTTCCAAGTTGGCGGCGAGCAGACATTCTTCTTCAATGAGCAGGGCCTTTTGCAGCGGCTCGATTATCTGGCCGTTGGCCCGGCCGCGCACTACTGGTTCTACCACACGAATTACAAGGGAATCGTGTTCCCCACGCTTCGCCGGGTGCTTCGGCGACTACCGTCCGGACCACTGGTGAATGGCCCGACCGCCGTCTTGGTTCAGATCGCCGATGTCCTGCTCGGAGAAGGAGACTGCGGATGACGCACACGCACGTGACTGCGCCAACGCAATTCGTCGAAGCGAACGGAATCCGCTTCGCCTACCGGCGGTTCGGAAAGGAAACTCGCGAGCCGTTGCTCTTCATGCAGCACTTCCGCGGCGGGATGGACCATTGGGATCCCGCCATCACCGACGGATTCGCCATGGACCGTCCGGTGATCCTTTTCAACAATGCCGGTGTCGCCAGCTCGAGCGGCGAGACGCCCAACACCATTGATGCGATGGGGGAATACGCCGCCGACTTCGTTGGTGCCCTCGGCCTTTCGCACGTGGATGTCCTCGGATTTTCGATCGGCGGATACATTGCGCAGGCGTTCACGCTCCGGCATCCGGCCCTTGTGAGGCGTCTCATGCTGGTTGGCACCGGACCTCGCGCGGGTGAGCCACCGAACGACCCGAAGTACGCCCCGTATGCAACGTCAACCGATCCGGGGACAGGTGAGGCTGGGCTCGAAGCCTTTCTCTATTTGTTCTTTTCCCCGTCGGCGAGCAGCCAGGCCGCCGGCAGGGCCTTCTGGGAACGACGCCATCTTCGCAGGAAGGACATCGACCCGCCCAGCTCCGCGCAAGCGATGAAGGCACAGCTGGCCGCGATCGCTGAATGGAGGGAAGTGCGAGGAGAACGCTTTGGCGAGCTCAAGAAGATCGCCCAGCCGACGCTGGTCGTAAACGGCAATCGGGACATCATGGTCCCGACCATCAATTCGTTCACGCTTTCGCAGCACATCCCCAATGCGCAGCTGATCATCTACCCGGACTCCGGCCACGCATGCACTTTCAGTACCCGGATCTCTTTCTGACGCATGCCAGACTTTTTCTCGATCGCTGAGGGTTAAGTCTCGAAGGCAAATGGAGGTCCGATATGAACCCAAATGACTTTCCGGCACCAAAAGATGGCTTCGTAATCACCCACTTCCTGGTCGTCTCGGACCCGGATCGTTCCCGTGACTTCTACCAAAGGATCTTCGATGGCAAGGTGCTCATCGAGCGCGATCCAGTGATCATGAAGATCGCCAACTCCTGGCTCATCCTGAACGTCGGCGGCGGGCCAACGGATGACAAGCCGACCGTGACCT
>Ga0209588_1000015_pt1 | contig 129625 bp, 119 predicted proteins | sample Rivendell_Oct201_10_FD_188351 | JGI IMG/M metagenome (GOLD analysis project Ga0209588, IMG submission 188351) | Vadose zone soil microbial communities from the Eel River Critical Zone Observatory, Northern California, USA -... | ecosystem: Host-associated > Plants > Roots > Rhizosphere > Soil ...
CGCCCGTATGACTTGAAGGAAATCGCCAATACGCCCTTCAATCCAACTGACTATCAGGGGATCCTTTTCGTCGCTCCCGGAGTCAGGTGGCTTTTGGACGATCTCCGTCGCTGGCTGAAAACCTTCTTTTAACTGAGGTCCGGCAATCGCCTGGGCCCTCTCCCCGTACCCCGGGCGTAGTATCCACCGCGCCGTCGAGGCGCCAATTACCCGGGAGGGCAATCCATGTTGCTTTGGACTCATGCCGCAGCACTGGTGGTTTCGCTCGCGGTCGGACACACAAGAGGCAGCGGAACGATCAAGGAGGAAACGCGCCAGGTTGGAGACTTTTCGGGCGTTTCAGTCGGTTCGGGAATCCGAGCCACCGTCAGCATCGGCCCGAAGACATCGGTCGTTCTGACGGGTGACGACAACCTCCTTTCGATGATCAAACTCGAAGTTGTCGACGGAAAACTTACCACGCGAGTGGATTACAATGAGGGAATCCACCCCAGCCGGCCGATCCGGCTCACGGTGGTAACGCCCCACCTCACCTCGGCCGAAGCCAGCGGCGGCGCAAGCCTCACCGCAGATGCGACGCCCGGCCCCAAGTTCGTGGCGTCCGCCAGTGGCGGCTCGAAGGTTTCCGTCAAAGGAGTCGACTCCAAACAGATGTTCGCCAGGGTCAGCGGCGGTGGCACGATCTCCATCACCAACCTGAAGGCGGATTCCGCCGACATTGAGGGAAGCGGCGGGGCCACGATTTCCCTCTCCGGTAGCGTCAAACGTATCGAGACGAAATTGTCCGGCGGTGCGGGGCTGAAAGCACAGGATGTCCCGGCCGAAGCCCTGCGCGTCAGCGCAAGCGGCGGCAGCCGGGTCTATGCGCAGGTAAGCTCCGAGCTCTCGGCGAGGCTTTCCGGAGGCGCCACCGTGCACCTCAAAGGAAACCCCAGCAAGCGCGAGATCGATACGTCGGGCGGCTCGAAAATTTATTACGAGTAGGGTGGCGTCGCCTGTTGGGTCGGGTCCGACCGCGCGAGCCGCCCGTTCTCCCCCGCGATTAGCGACTCGGGCCCGAGCGGTAGCCGGACGGTGAACGTCGCTCCCTCTCCCGGCTTGCTTTTCACCTCGATCGTGCCTCCGAGCGAAGTCAATATTTCCCGGACGATCCAGAGCCCGAGCCCAAAGCCGCCATAGTGTCGGCTCGAGACTCCTCGCTCGAAGCGTCCGAATATACGCGGCAGATCCTCGGAACGAATTCCCATGCCGCGGTCCTGAATGACAAAGAGTGCCTCGTTCCCGCGCGCCTCGACCCTCAACTCCACCGGCATCCCCGGACCGTACTTGAGAGCATTGGAGATGAGATTGGACAGCACCTGCTCGAGGCGCGAGCGATCCCAGATTCCGATCACCGGTTCGGCCGCGGACAGCTTTAGCTGGCACCCGGCGTGGGAGGCTTCGTCCTGGTAGATCGCAACCACCTCCTTCGACACCCCCACCAGGTCGACGGGTTCGTGATGGAGCTCAAGCGTTCGGGTGTTGAGGCGGGAGATGTCGAGAAGGTCCTCCACCAGTTTCGCAACCCGTTCGACCAGCCGACCGAGAGTCTTGATTCGAGGGACGAAGCCATCGGCATGCTCTTTGGCGGCATGGCGCATCATCGTATGAACCTGAAGTTGAAGCGGGGTGAGAGGGGTCCTCAACTCGTGAGCCGCCATCGTCAGAAACTCATCCCTCATTTCTACCGCCTGTTTGAGCTCGCGATTTTGATGCTCGATCTGGCCGAGCATGTTGTTGAACGTATTCGTCAACAATGCCAATTCATCCTCGCCCGGAGCTTCTACCCGGACCGAGAAATTGTGATTGTGCACGACCAGACGGGCGGCGTCGGTCAATCGCCCGATTGGCTGAAGAATGCGCCGCTGCAACCACACCGAGATCCCGACCGCGGCAATCAACGAGACCACCAGGATCAACCCGGTCAGCAGCAAATAGCGCCGGATTCGGCGCGCGTGCTCGTCCAAATCCGACTCCAGGGTCAAGCTTCCAATCCGCGATCCGTCGCTCAAAACAGGCACGCTGAGAAAAACTCGATCGGCGTCGAATCGATAGTTGAGGCCTCCCTCGGAATCACCCCGAGCCGAGGAAGAACCGGAAACGTGGTGCCCATACCCGGCGAACACTTTGCCGTCCGCGGTGGTGATGGTGGCAGAACGGATCCGCGGCTTGGCTTTCAGCGCAGCGAGGGAGGCAGTCGCGGCTTCCGGATCTCCGAACAAAATTGGGGCGGTGACGTTGAAAGCGAGGACGTTGGCATCGGTGGTCAAGTCGTTCACCAACGACTGGCGGAACGTGATCAGCTCGTAGGTAACAAAGCCGGAGCAGGCCAAGAGCAGCGCGAGGCTGCTGGTGGCAGCACTGATCGCGATCAGTCGACCCCTGATCGAGTGCTTCGCCCTCATCACGCTAATGTCCCTCCTCAGGCCGACCAATCACCTGGCTCGCCACCTTCAAGAGCTGCGAACTCAACCTCAGATTGGCTTGTCTCGCCGCCAGCATGTTGACTTCGAAGCGGACTCTTTTTCGGTCGATGATCAACCCGATCGTCCCTCCCCGCTCAGCGAACGAATCCAGATCGCTCACGGTCAGAATCGGCAGGTTGCCCAATCTTCGAAGAATCTCGTCGAGCCGGCCTCTTTCCGATTCGCCGATGAAACAGATCCGGCAGGTGGTGGCTTCCGCAATTGACGTGGTCTCTTGAACCGTCATCGGCTTGCCGTTGATTTGTTTTCCGCTGACCGTCTGTTGGAGCAGCGAGCCAAATGGGGCGCTCCCGAGAACGCAGATCTTGAATTCGTCTTGATTTGACAGAGCTGCCTCGGGCCACTCGATGAACTTAGAAAAGTTGTAAATGAAAGCGGCCTTCACTTCGTATTCGGAAGGTCCCTGTGCGCCGGCGGTAAGCGCAATCAGGACCAGCGGCCCGCAAGCCAGTCGCCCTACCCGTCTGACCGCGAGTGCCATATCGACTTCCAATACACCGAGCCGCTGACCCCAGCACTGTGTGCACGTTCGTACCAGGCCCACATTCGGCGCGGCCACCGAGCTGGTCCGTTTCTTGTTGTTCGTCGGCGGGAACGGTACCGTTCGCTGGATTCAGGTTCCGGACCTGATAATCCATCTCACTCTCCCCCTCGTAGCGTTTTGGGCACTCACCCAGGTTGCGGCCGAGGAAGCCAAGCGGCGCGACCTCACCCAGCTTAGCCTCGAAGAGCTGACCGGGATCGAGGTGACCTCGGTATCGAAAGCCGAGGAGCCCCAGGCCGGCGCGGCCGCCGCCGTGGCAGTGATTACCAACGAGGACATCCGGCGGACCGGCGTCACTTCGTTGCCCGAGGCGCTTCGATTGGTGCCCGGCCTTCAGGTCGGCCGGGTGAGCTCCAGCTCATGGGCGGTCAGCTCGCGGGGATTCAGCAGCGTCAATTCAGCCAAGCTCCTGGTGCTCACCGATACCCGGAGCCTCTATACCCCGCTGTTCTCGGGCGTCTTCTGGGACGTGCAGGACCTGCTGCTCGCGGACGTGGACCGGATTGAAGTGATCCGCGGGCCGGGCGCCGCCCTCTGGGGATCGAATGCGGTCAATGGAGTCATCAACGTCACCACCAAGAGCGCCAAGGATACGCACGGTCTGTACTTCGAGGCGGGTGGGGGAACCTATGAGCGCGGCTTCGGTGCGGTGCGCTACGGAGATCAGATCGGAGAGCGCTTCCACTACCGGGTGTTCGCCCATTATTTCAACCGCGCCGCCGGGTACAACCCGACCGGGCCCGAATCCGACAATTGGTGGCTCGGCCACATTGGGTTTCGATCCGACTTTGAGCCCACCAGTGGAGATACCCTAACGGTTCAAGGGGATCTCTATCGCGCGAATATGGGCCAAGTAAAACCCTCGGTCTCCGTGTTGGGCCGGCCGGGACCTCAAGGAAGGCTGGTGATTCGAGCTGACGGTGGCAACGTGCTCGGGCGATGGCGGCACGCACTCACCACCGACTCCGATTTTGAGCTGCGCATCTATTACGACCACACCTATCGAAATGACCCCACGTTTCTCGACGAGCTGCAGACGATCGATGTGGATCTTCAGCACCATTTCAGGCTGCCGCTCAGGCAGGAGATATTGTGGGGCGCGAGCTACCGCCTGATGGCGGACCATAACGAGGGCAAGGGGCTGTTCGAGCTTCGGCCCCCCGAGTCCACGGACCATGTGATCAGCGGTTTCATTCAGGATCGGATCGCGATCCTCGAATCCTTGCGCCTGACTTTGGGAACCAAGCTCGAGCACAATGACTTCAGCGGCTTCGAGATTCAACCGAACGGGCGAATCGCGTGGGATGTCCTCGCTGACCATACGGTCTGGGTCGCGGTCTCACGCGCAGTCAGGGTCCCTACCCGGCTGGAGCGAGATGTCTTCATCACCGTCTCGCAAACTGCGCAATCGGCGCTCCGGCTGCTGGGAAACAAAGACTTTGGATCCGAAAAGCTGTTGGCCTACGAGCTAGGATACCGCTGGCATCCCGCAAGTATCCTTTTCGTCGATATCGCCGCCTTCTACAACCGCTATCACGGACTGGCATCGCTCGAGCTCGGAATGGCTTACTTCGATTCCCAGGAGGGGCGAACCATCACTCCTTTGTTCAATCAGAACTTGACCGACGGGTCGGCCAAGGGCGTGGAGGTGGCGGTGACGGTCACGCCCGTTCCGATCTGGCGGCTGAGCATGAGCTACTCCAATCTCGTGCTGGACGTGGATCCACGAGGCCAGGACATCAACCGCGGGCAACTGCTCGAGGGCGCCAGCCCTCGCCATCAGGTCCGGGTGCAGTCATTTCTCGATTTGCCGGCGCGGTTCCAACTCGACGGCTTCTTCCGCTACGTATCCAGCCTGCCAAGCTCTCCGGAGGCACCGGTCGGCGTGCAGGCGGAAGCAGCTCCTGCCTATGCCACCTTCGATCTGCGCTTATCATGGCACGGCTGGAAACCGGTGGAGATCTCGGTTGTCGGCCAGAGTCTCGGCCAGGCACACCACCCCGAGTTTCCCGGGGGTACCCAGGTGGCACGATCCGTCTACGCCAAGGTGGCCGGCCGGTTCTAAGCCGCGGGGCCAAGAGCGCCGTCTCCCGATGGCAGTCCGGGCGCTCCGGTGCTAACAGTACTTCGACCCGACTCGATGGAGGCTTGATGAGTGCGTCCGTGAAAATTTCCGGAAAAATGTCTGAAGGGTTTGAAAAAATTCTTTCCAAGGAGGCCCTCGACTTCGTGGGCAGCCTGCACCGCCAATTCAACTCCAAGCGGGAAGAGCTTTTGAAGCGGCGACTGCAACGGCAAAAGGAGCTGGATGGGGGGCAGCTGTTCCGCTTCCTGCCCGAGACCGAGAACATCCGCTCCGGGAGCTGGAAAGTGACGAGCACTCCAGCCGACCTGCAGGACCGCAAGGTGGAGATCACCGGTCCGGTTGAGCGCAAGATGATGATCAACGCCTTCAACTCCGGAGCGAGCGTTTTCATGGCCGACTTCGAGGACGCGCTCTCGCCGACCTGGGCCAACGTGGTTCAAGGCCAGCTCAATTTGATCGACGCGGTTCGAAGGACGCTCACCTTTACCAGCCCGGAAGGCAAGGAGTACCGGCTGAACAAGAAGATCGCCACCCTGCTGGTGCGGCCGCGCGGGTGGCATCTACCGGAGAAGCACGCATTGATCGAGGGTCAGCCGATTTCGGGAAGCCTCTTCGACTTCGGTCTTTTTTTCTTCCATAACGTTCGGGCACTGCTCGAGCGGCAAACGGGGCCCTACTTCTATTTGCCCAAGCTCGAGAGCCACCTCGAAGCGCGCTTGTGGAACGACGTGTTCAACTTCGCGCAGGATGCGCTCTCGATTCCGCGCGGAACCGTCCGAGCCACGGTTTTGGTCGAGACACTGCCGGCGGCATTTGAGATGGAGGAGATCCTCTACGAGCTCAAGGATCACTCCAGCGGTCTCAACGCGGGCCGCTGGGATTACATCTTCAGCTTGATCAAGAGGATGCGCAGCCGAAAGGATTTGGTCCTCCCCGACCGCGCCCAAATAACGATGACCGTTCCGTTCATGCGGGCCTACACCGAGCTTTTGATCAAGACCTGCCACACCCGCGGCGCTCACGCGTTGGGCGGGATGGCTCCGTTCATCCCCAGTCGCAAGAACCCGGAGATCAACGAGGCCGCGCTCGCCAAGGTCCGCGAGGACAAGGAGCGCGAGGCCCGCGACGGATTCGATGGGACCTGGGTGGCACACCCGGACTTGGTCCCGACCGCGATGGAGGTTTTCCAGCGAATTCTCGGATCCAAGCCCCATCAAAAGGAACGCCTGCGCGAGGAGGTGAAGGTCACCGCGGCCCAGTTGCTGCAGCTTCAAGTCCCGGGGGGCAAGGTGACCGAGGCGGGCTTCCGCAGCAACGTCAGCGTCGCGCTGCAGTACCTCAACTCCTGGCTGCTCGGAAACGGGGCCGCGGCGATTTTCAATCTAATGGAAGACGCCGCCACCTGTGAGATCAGCCGAGCGCAGCTGTGGCAATGGATTCACAACGGGGCTCGACTCGACGATGGCCAACCCACCAACGCAGAGCTCTACCGGAAGATCCGGGATCAGGAACTCGGCAAGTTGGGAGGCTTCGCCTCGGGCCGCTACCGGGAATCGACAGAGATCCTTGATCGCCTTGTGACCAGCGACTCGTTCGAAGAATTCCTCACGATTCCAGCCTACCAGCTTCTGGAATGAGCTCGCTGCCGAAAGCCGTGCTGGACCAGTTGGCGGCGGCGGTCGGCCCTCGCTATTGCATCGCCGATGACTCCGAGATTCGAACCTACGAGTCGGACGGCCTGACCAGTTTCCGCGCGATCGCGGGCGCGGTGGTGCTGCCCAATTCCACCGAGGAGGTCGCCGCGGTGGTGAAGATCGCGAAGGCCGCTGGGATTCCGATTGTCCCGCGGGGCGCCGGAACCGGCCTTTCCGGGGGGGCGCTTCCGATTCCGGGGTCGATCGTGATTCCGCTCACCCGGATGAGGCGATTTCTCGAAGTGGACCCGGAGAACGGCTGGATTCGCGTCGAGCCGGGGGTGGTGAACCTCGATGTGTCGAAGCGGGTGGGTCCGTCTGGCTACTACTACGCGCCGGATCCGTCCTCGCAGAGCGTCTGCACGATTGGCGGCAACGTCGCCGAAAACTCGGGCGGTGCGCACTGCCTCAAGTATGGGTTCACGGTGCATCATGTGTTGGGGGTGAGGATGGTGTTGGGGGATGGCGAGGTGGTGGATATCGGCGGCCCGGTCCTCGATGTCCCGGGATACAACCTCTTGGGAGCGATCGTCGGCAGCGAGGGGATGCTGGGCATCGTGACCGAAGTGGTGCTTCGGATCTTGCGCAAGCCACAGGCCACGAGGACCTTCTTCGCAACCTTCCCCTCGACAGACGAGGCGGGAAACACGGTATCCGGAATCATCGCCGCTGGGATCGTGCCGGCGGCAATCGAGATGATGGACCGGCTCGCGATCAAGGCGATCAAGGCCGCGACGCAGGTGGATTGGCCGGACGTCGCCGCCGCCTTGCTGATGGATGTCGACGGTCCGCTGGCGGAGGTCGAGCACACCGCGGCTCAGGCGATCGCCGTTGCCGAGAAGGCGGGTGCGATCGAGATTCGGCGGCCGCGCGACGAGGCGGAGCGCGCCATGATGTGGCGAGGGCGCAAGAGCGCATTCGCGGCGATGGGCCGAATCAGCCCCAATTACGTGGTTCAGGACGGAGTGATTCCCCGCTCGGAAATCTCGGGCGTTCTGCGTGAAATTGCCTCGCTCTCGTCACGGGCTGGGCTGAGGGTCGCCAACGTGTTCCATGCGGGCGATGGAAATCTCCATCCGCTGGTCCTCTATGATGCCTCGATCGCCGGACAGGAAAAGCAGGCCGAGGAGCTGGGGGGAGAGATTCTCAAAATTTGCGTTCGGGTCGGCGGGTCGATCACCGGCGAGCACGGCGTGGGGGCGGACAAAGCGATCTACATGACCGAGATGTTCGCCGAGCCGGATTTGGCCGCGATGAACCTGGTGCGCTGCGCGTTTGATCCGGAGCGCCGGTTCAACCCGGGCAAGGTTTTTCCCACCCCGCGACTGTGCGGGGACAGGCCGGGCAAGTACGTGCCACACCCGCTCGAGGTGGCCGGCACGGCGGGGCGCGGATGAGCGGGCCAGTCGGTCGCGCCGCCGAGCCGTCCGATGCGGTGGCCGGCATCGTTCCGAAGGTGGTCTATACGCCGGCTTCGGTTGAGGAAGCGGCCCAGGTGCTTGCGCAGACGCGAACGATGAATGCGGCGATCGCGTTCGTCGGCGGAGGCTCCGAGTTAGAGCTGGGCGCTCCGCCGCGCGCGCTCGAGGCGGTGCTCAGGACCGAGCGACTCAACCGGATCGTCGAATACATCCCTGACGACATGGTGATGACGGTCGAAGCGGGGGTGCCCCTGGCGAGCCTGCAGCGGACCACCGCGGAGCACGGCCAACAACTTGCCCTCGATCCCCCTTCGCCAGACCGTTCTACGGTTGGAGGGTTGGTCGCCACGAACGCCTTCGGCCCGCGACGAGCCCGCTATGGTTCAATCAAGGACCTGATCATTGGGGCGACTCTGATTTTGGAGGATGGAACGATTACGCGCGGCGGCGGCAAGGTGGTCAAGAACGTCGCGGGCTTCGACGTGCCGAAGCTGATCTGCGGCTCGTTGGGCACGCTGGGGATGGTGGCCACCGCAACTTTTCGGCTGCATCCACTACCCGAGGCGAGCGAGACCGTGCTCGTTCCGGGGCAAAGCGCCACGACGCTGCGTGCTCTGATTGCGGCGGCGCGGGATGCTCAGCTCGAGCCCAGCTCGTGCGTGGCGTTCTGGCGGCAGGATCGCTGGGATGTCGCCTTTCGGTTCGAAGGCTTTGCTTCTGGCCTCAAGCAGCAAACAGAGCGACTGGCAGCCATTGGCACCGAGCAGAAGTCGTCCTGCGACCGGATCGATTCCGCTGCGGCCCAGGAGCTGTGGTCTGAACATGATCACATCCGGACCCAAGCCGAGCTGCGGGTCAAGTTCGGCGCCCTTCCATCGGATCTGACCTCGATCGAGGCCGAATGGCTTGCCCCGCTACTGCGGACCGTCGGTGAGGCCCAAGCGGCTTGGCACCCGACTCTTGGGATCGGTTTTGTCTCCGGGAGGGTGCTTGATCCGGCGCGCACCGCCAAGGCGCTCGAGTCTTTGCGGTCCGCCCTGACGAGCCGCGGCGGCTCGCTCGTGCTCACCGCCGCGCCCGCCGCGGTTCGACAACAGATCGACGTTTGGGGCCCACCGCCATCCGCGTTCCAGCTGATGCGGCGGATCAAAGACCGGTTCGATCCCGACGCTCGGCTGAATCCGGGGCGCTTCGTCGGAGGGTTGTAGTGCCCGAAAAAAAACTGATCGACGAATGCGTCCATTGCGGGTTCTGTCTTCAGGCCTGCCCCACCTACCAATCGTGGGGCGAGGAAATGGATTCTCCACGCGGTCGGATCTTCCTGATGAAGGGCATCCAACAAGGTACGATCCCGCTCTCCGACGCGGTGGTGGTCCACTTCGACAAGTGCCTGGGCTGCATGAGCTGCGTCACCGCATGCCCTTCCGGAGTGAAGTACGGCACGCTGATCGAGCAGATGCGCGCGGAAGTGGAGCAGCAGCATTCCCGCTCGCTGCCCGATCGCCTCTTTCGAAGCATGCTGTTCGCGCTCTTTCCTTACCCGCGCCGGCTCAGGCTGATCCGGTTTCTCCAGATTCTCTACCGATGGAGCGGCCTGCAGTGGCTGGTGCGAGCCAGCAGAATCCTCGAGCGGTTGTCGCCTCGAATCGCCCAGCTCGACCGTTTGATGCCGTCTTCGGGCAAGGCGCCGATCGCACTACCCGAAGTCACAGCGGCTCAGGGCTCGCGGCGCGCCACGGTCGGGCTTCTCACCGGTTGCGTGCAGAGCGTGTACTTCTCCGATGTGAACGCTGCGACCGTGAGGGTCTTGTCCGCGGAAGGTCGCGAAGTGCGGGTGCCGCCCGATCAACCCTGTTGTGGAGCGCTGTCGCTGCACGCCGGGCGTGAGAAGGAAGCCAAAGAGTTTACTCGCGCGCTGATCGAACGGTTCGACCTGGGCGCGCTTGACGCGGTGATCGTCAATGCCGCCGGCTGCGGCTCCCACCTGAAGGAATGCGCGCGGCTCTTCGAGGACGAACCGGCGTGGCACGCGCGAGCTTCGGCATTTGCGGCCAAGGTCCGGGACGCGACTGAGTTTCTCGCCGACCTCGGACCCGCAGCGCCAAGACGCGGACTCCCACAGCGCCTTCGAGTCGCCTATCACGACGCTTGTCACCTCGCGCACGCGCAAGGAATCCGCGAGCAGCCGCGCTCGCTGCTTCGAGGCATTCCTAATCTGGAGTTGCTGGAAATCCCCGAGTCCGAGCAGTGCTGCGGCAGCGCCGGCATCTACAATCTGGTGGAGCCGGAGAGCGCCCGCGAGATCGGCGATCGAAAGGTGGACAATCTTCTCTCCACCGGCGCGCAACTGATGGCGACCGCGAATCCTGGCTGCGCGCTGCAGATCCAATCTCTGCTTCGCGCCCGAGGAAAAGCCCTGCCCTGCCTGCATCCAGTTCAACTGGTCGACGCATCGCTGCGCGGTCAGGCTCCGGTGTAAGAGAGATCTGCAACGGGTTGTGCTGGTTCGGCGGCCGACTCTTCGCGCTCAGTTAGTTTTCCACCTGCAGAGCGAGCGCTCGAGCGTGTTTCCGGATCGGCACGGATTGTTTCTTGCTCCCACAATCCGTCGTCTTGTAGACAAGCGCTCGGACGGCCTGAGGGGCGGTTCAGCACAGCAAAGTTTCGGGAGCCTGCTTTCTGCAGCTGGAAAGTGGGGAGGGGGGAGGCTCTCTGTTCGTCCGGCACTCGAACAACTGACCTAGGGGGGTTTAAATGTTCAAACGCAAAGAAGTGTTGCTTCGCAGCTCCGTGGTTTTTTCCGCTGTCGCGGCGCTTACCATCGCAGCGACCGCGGCGGCTCAGACGGATCCCGGTCCACGCCCATTGCCGGTTAACGCCGGAGGACCCTTCCCGGCCCTGAGCCCCACCGAGCGGGCGTTTTTCAGCTCGGCAAAGGAGCGTTTTAAAGAAGTCGACTCTGTATCCGGGGCAGTCGCCGGGGAAGCGGGCGTCGGGCTCGGCCCGACGTTCAATACAAACAGCTGTGCGGCATGCCACGCGCAACCTGACGTGGGGGGCACCAGTCCTCACCCGACCCTCGGCATCGGGACAGGTCAGGCAAACAATCCCGAAGTCGCGATGGCGTCGCTGGATCGCCTTCCGGGACGGAACCAAACCGTGCCTTCATTTGTCACCGCAACGGGTCCGGTCCGTGAGGCCCGGTTCATTATTAACCCCGACGGTTCGCTCGATGGCGGCGTGCATGGGTTGTATACCATCGCGGGCCGAGTGGATGCCGGTTCATGCAATCTGGCGCAGCCTAACTTTGCCCAGCAGCTACAGAATGGAAACGTGATCTTCAGGATTCCCACGCCCGTTTTTGGATTAGGGCTGATTGAGAACGTTCCTGATCTCGCTCTGCAGGCAAATCTCGCAAACGGCGCCAGCACGAAGCAGAGCCTCGGGATTTTCGGAAGGTTCAACACGACCGGGAACGATGGGACGATCACCCGCTTCGGATGGAAGGCGCAAAACAAATCTCTCCTGATCTTCGCCGGAGAGGCCTACAACGTCGAACAGGGCGTCTCGAACGAAGTGTTCCCCAACGAACGCTCGGCGGTGCCGGGATGCGTGTTCAATCCGACTCCCGAAGACTCCACCAACCTCACCGTGTCCGGAACGCCAGCCTCGCCGGCCAGCGCGTTTTCATCCGACACCGTGAACTTCGCCGCCTTCATGCGACTGTCCGCTCCACCTACTCCCAATCCCCCGGCCTCAGGCCACAACACCTCCCAGGCCCGCGGATCGTTCCTCTTCGGAACGGACGTGAACAATCCCGGAATCGGCTGCGTCCTGTGCCACACCCGAACCTTGCACACCGCGAATTCTCCGTTCACCGGGATGGGAAACACCGACTTCAGCCCGTTCACGGATGTCGCGCTCCATCACATGAGCTTCGGGCTCGCGGACTTCATCAACCAAGGCGCTGCAGGTTTCGATGAGTTCCGCACGGCGCCGCTGTGGGGCGTTGGACAGCGAATCTTCTTCCTGCATGACGGTCGCGCGGGACCCACCAATGGTGGGCTGTTGACGGCGATTTTGCAGCACGACAGCACGAGTCCGTTCTGCTCGCCGGGACAGCAGTTCGATCCGTTCGGGATCGCATGCGTTTCCGAGGCGACTCAAGTGACCGAAAGATTCGAGGCACTTAGCGCTTCAGATAAACAGGCAATCCTCGACTTCCTCAGGACGCTCTAAACTGTTTCGCATCTTGAAGACGGGTGCCCCGGTGCTGTGGTTGTGCACCGGGGCCGCCCCGGCGCAGAGCTCGGTTTGTGAGCCCAGCGCCGAGGTTGGGCAACAAATTGAAAGCGCTTCGAAAGGCTTGGCGTCGCCGACGTTGACCCTTGAAGAAGTCATTGAGCCGCTTCGTGACTTGAGGCGACGCCTGCCCAAGGACCTCTTCGTTCACACCCGCTACCAAGACGCAATCAAGGAGCGTGGCGTCGAGGGACATCTCAAAGAGATGCTCGACGAGTATTTGGCGCTAAAGAACGAGCACGCCGATGATCCCTTCTATCTTTATTTGTACGGGCGAGCCTTGGAAGGTCGATCGACGCCTCAAGCGATCTCCGCGATGGAGGAAGTCCTCAGATTCGATCCAAATTTTGCGCTCGCGCATCAGGCCCTGGCTGAGATTTACGGGAGCGCTCGATTCCGTGACCCGAAGAAGGAGAAAAGCGAGCGCGCTCAGTTTTTGGCGGCCTGCTCAACAAGCGCTATCCCGAGCCCGCCAGGAGCGCTGCCACCCCCGGGTGATCTAGCCCAGGCTGAGAACCTGGTAGCGCAGCGCAACCCCAACACCGATGTTCCGGAGTTGGTCTATCAAGCGATGCAGCGGGACGCGTGGAGGCTGCAGAGAATACGACCGTTTGATTGGTACACCGTTGAAGAGAAAAAGCAGGTCGCCCGGGAGGGGCAACTGAAGCAGTGGAGCGCCTGGAGCCTGCTCGTGCGCTACTACCGGAATACTGATCAACAGGACAAGGCGAGCCCACTGCTGGAGGAGATGCAAGGGAGACTGGACCGAATCCAGACCGACCCAGATCCGGACCTGTTCTGGGCGGCGGGCGCGACGCTCACGGCGCTCTATCTCGAAGGCAACCAGCTCGACAGCGCTCGCGAGACGCTCAAGCGAATGGAGACAGTTCTGGTGAAACAACCAGACCGCAAGCGCTCCGCCGAGCTTGCCCGGCTCAAGGCAAAACTGAAAGGGCGCGCCGCTAAGCGATAAAGGATTTCGCGGTGCGGTCTCCGAGAACTCGGCCGCCGCGCAGCTCGACGAGCCGTTCTATGGTGCGCAACAGGGAGCGCAACTCCAGCGGTTTGAAGAAGAACGCGTCGAACCCAGCCCGCTCCCAATCCTGAGTATCCAGTCGTGCGCCGGTCATTGCCACGATGGGAATTTCGGCGGCGCGCGGGCTTGCCTTCACCTTCTCCGCGAACTGCCAACCATCCATGTCGCTTCGCAAGTAGAGGTCCAGCAGAATCACATCCGGCGTGGGACCACTGCCTAGGTACTCGAGCGCCCGTCCGCCGGCGTCAAAACGGTCGACCAGATAGCCCGCGAGTGCAAGGGCCTCGGCCAGCCCGTCCCGGGTGCTCTCTTGATCTTCGACCAGCAAAACTCGGCTCCGGTTGTCGCGCATAGACCCTCGGGCCAGAAGTTACGCATGGCCAGTGCGGTGGGAACCCCCCTGGGCTCAGGGTGTAGGGGTGTTGGCTGCGACAGGGGGATGGGCCGGTGAACGCGAGGGTGTATCGATGAGCTCGGCGCGGCGATTCCGGGAATAACACGTCTCGGTTTGTTCACCGCAGATTGATCGTCGCTTGCCGAACGAAACCGCTCGCATCCGAGCCGGCATCACGCCGCGCAAGATCAGAAAATTGACAGTCGCCTTGGCCCGCGCGTCGCTCAGCCGGTCGTTGAACGCATCCGAGCCGCGCTCGTCACAGTGCCCTTCCACTCGAAGGCCCTTTTCCGCGGAGCGGAGCAGGCAAGCCGCCAATGCTTCCAGGGCCCGTCGGGCCGGGCGGTTCAGGGTCGCTCGCCGGAACGGAAAGTGCACGATTACCGGCCCACAACCGTTTGCTTCCGCCTGAACCTGGGCCACCTTCGTCCCGGGCGCTGGTGGGGGAACGTGGTGGGCGGCGTACTCTTCCAAGAGCCTTGCGTCCTCCTCGGAAACGGTGATCGTTACCGGTTGAAGCTCTGCGTCATCGTCATCCCCCTTCGCCTCGGCGCGCTCCACCGGGCTCACCCGGACTCTGAGTACTGCCTTTTGAGGCAACCCGGCCAGCTTGAATGACGGCCGATTCTGCCACTTCTCGACCCATGGACGCTCCACGCCCTTGGAAATCACTTTGATCCGGTAACCTGGCTTGGATTCGACCAACAAATAGCCCTTCATCGTGAAACGATATTTGTCCAAATACTGAAACACGCCCGAGGTGCCCTCGTAGACGATCTGCAAGGCAATCACGTGCGCACCCGAGGTAAGCGACATCTGATGAAGCTGCGGCCCGTTGGCGAGCCGGTTTCGCAACTCGGCCCCACGCAGATTTAGGATTTGCTTGCCATCGAGAAGATAGGTCGCGGAGCGAATCGCAAAGCTGCTACCCAACTCCTGGTAGTGAAGGACCTCGAGACTCATCTCAGCGCTCTCACCGGCGAGCTCGGATTGGCCAGCAGCCACAGGCGCGAAAGCTGCGAAAAACACCATCAGAAACGTGACGCGAGCACTAGGCCGTAGCGCTTGCACTCCCGCAGTGTATTGCCCGTCGCAATGAGCGTCACGTCGGGTGTGAGCAAGCGCGCTCACAAGTGATGCAACAGACGCGCGTTTCAACACAACGCGCGTCTGCTCGCCTACTTCGAATTACACCCAGACACTCAGCGGGGAGGGCCCGCTACGTCTTTGAGCTCAGCGGGGCCGGCGCGCTGTCGGACCGCGTGTTGAACTCGGCATGGATCCTCACATCCTTGGTTTCGCGGACAAACAAGGAGCCAATCACGAAGGTCATCACCGAAACGATGATCGGGTACCAGAGGCCGGCGTAGATGTTGCCGGCCGATGCCACGATCGCCGTCGCAAGCAGCGGCAGCATGCCGCCGAACCAGCCGTTGCCAATGTGATAAGGCAACGACATCGAGGTATAGCGGATCTTTGCCGGGAACAACTCAACCAGGAACGCGGCAATCGGCCCGTACACCATGGTGACGTAGATAACCATGATGATCAGCAGCAGTTCCGCCATCGGCCAGTTGACCTCGTTGAGGTTGGCTTTCGGCGGATAACCCGTCGCCTTCAGCGCGTCCTTGTATTGCGCCTCGTTCCAACCCCTTAGCTCAATGTTGCCGATCTTTGTGACCACGTCCTGGCCTGGCCTCGCCGGCAGGGAGGTGAACGAGAGCCCGGCCTTCCCGAGAAAATCCTTAGCCCTGTCACATGCAGTCTGATGCGACCAGGGTCCGAGGAAGATGTGGAAATTGCAGTCGCTCGCCTCGACTGTGGCCGTAATCGATGTCTGGTACCGCTCGAGCGCGGGGTTCACAAAATGGGTGAGCCCCTTGAAGAGCGGGAAGTAGGTCACCGCCGCGATTAAGCAGCCCGCGAGAATGATTTTCTTGCGCCCGATCCGGTCAGACAGTTTGCCGAAGACGAGGAAGAACGGCGTGCCGATTGCGAGCGAGAGGCCGATCAGTGTGTAGGTCGGGATGAAATCGAGTTTGAGGTAAATCAGGAGGAAGAAGAGGGCGTAGAACTGACCCGTATACCAGACCACGCCCTGGCCGGCAGTCGCGCCGAAAAGCGCGAGCGCCACGTATTTGTTGTTCGGGTATTTGAGGAAGCTGTCTTTCAGGGGGGATTTCGAACCCTTCCCCTGGGACTTCATGCGCTGGAATATCGGTGACTCGTTCAGCTTCAATCGGATGTAGATCGAGATCGCCAGCAGCGGGATCGAGAACCAGAACGCGATTCGCCAACCCCAGTTGGAGAAGTTCGCCGCCCCCATGTTGGCGCGAGTAAGGCCGATGATGATCAGGGCCAGGAACATGCCTAGCGTGGCGGTCGTCTGGATCCAACTCGTGGCGTAACCTCGTTTATGGTCCGGCGCGTGTTCCGCCACGTAGGTTGCTGCACCGCCGTATTCGCCACCGAGTGCCAATCCTTGCGCGAGCCGCAACAGAACGAGAATCAGCGGCGCCGCGAATCCGATCGTGGCGTAGGTGGGAAGGAATCCGACTAACACCGTCGACGTCCCCATCACCACGATGGTCACCAGGAACGTGTACTTGCGTCCTACGAGGTCCCCGATTCGACCGAAAATGATCGCACCGAACGGCCGAACCAGGAAGCCGGCCGCGTAGGCGGCGAACGCCCCGAGCAGCGCTGCGGTTTGATTGCCCGGAGGGAAAAACAACCCCGCAAAGAATGGCGCCAGAATCGCGTAAAGGTAAAAGTCATACCACTCGAAGACGGTACCGACCGAGGATGCGATGACGACTCGTCGCTCCTCCGCGCTGGTGATGATTCGATCGCTCGGCCCGATGCCCGGTTGAACATGGGCTGCTGGTGTCGCACTCATTCCGGCCTCCTCTTCAGCTAGGTCAACTTCCAGAACACGAAAGTCGCAAACCTACCCTAAACGAAACGCCTTTGTATTACTTCCACCGACTCCAGGTGAAGAACCAAATTGTTGAATTCACAGATCGCGCTAGCCCCATGGGACTGCAAGGCACATTCCAGAAGGTAGGATGCCTCTGCTCAAGGCCTTACATTTTAGCGCGTCGCGTTGGATCGTGGTCCGAAGTAACAGTCCGTTACAAAGGGTAACAATGGGTCGACTCCAACCCAGAGATCAACCTTTGACCGAACCGACGGTGAAACCCGAGATAAAGCGGTCCACGAATAGGTTGTAGAGGATCGCCACCGGCACACTGGCGATGAAGCACGCGCCCATCAGCGACCCCCAGAAGTAGACGTCCCCTCGGACCAGGAAGGTCGGCACGCCGACGCTCAAAGTGAGATTGGAGGCTGCGGTGATAAAGGTCAGCCCGTACACGAATTCCTGGGTCACCAGCGTAAAAGTGAAAATGATCACCGTGAGCACGCCCGCCACGGACATCGGCATGATCACTCGCAGAAACGCGCCGAATCGGCTCAGCCCATCGATCATTGCCGCTTCCTCGAGGTCCTTGGGAATCACCTTGAAAAAGCCCATCAACAGCCAAGTGCAGAAGGGAACGGTGAAGCTCGGATAGACCAGAACCAGCGACAGCAGTGAATCCTGGAGATGCAGGATAGCGACCACCCGAGATAGCGGGATGAACAGAATGGTGGATGGCACCAGGTAGGTCAGAAAGATCGCGATTCCGAGCTTCTCGCCAAACTTGCCGCTCAGCCTCGCCAGGCTGTACCCGGCGGGAATCGCCAGCGCCAGGGTGATGATGACCACCGAGGTCCCGACGAAGAGAGTATTCGCCACCCACCTTCCAAACAGGGTATCGAAAAAGAGAATCCTCAAATGTTCGAGGGTGGGCGGCTGATGATACACAAACGGATTGTGGTTCGGATCCAGCAGATCGTTGGTCTGCTTGAACGTGGTGATCAACATCCACGCGAATGGAAAAGCCGCGAAGGTCGCAAAGGCGGCGAGGACTCCAAAGTTCACGCCTCGCGCGCCCCATCGCTTGAGCCGTTGGGCGAGCGCCATCTCAGATCACCTCGGCGCGCCGGGCGACCCGCAACAAGAAGATCGCGCTGGCGGCGAGCAGAGGAAAGAGGAACAGAGCGATCGCCGCCCCACCGGCGAGATCCCCTCCCTCGATTCCGGTGAAAAACGCGAGACTCGCCAACACCTGGGTCATGTCATAGGGACCGCCCCGGGTCAGCACATAGATCACAATCATGTCGGTGAACGCGAAGATTACTCCAAACAACAGCGCCACCAGCATGATCGGGAGCACCAGCGGTAAGGTAATCTGAAACTGGCGACGCCAGAATCCAGCGCCGTCAACCGACGCGGCGTCAAGGAGGTCCTGGGGAATCGAGGAAAATCCGCCCAGAGTAATCACCGTCGCCAGCGGCAACAGGCGCCAGACGTGCACGGTGACGACCGATGCGAACGCGAGGTTCGGCTGACCCAGCCAGATCGGCCAGGTGTTGGGGCCAAATACGTGGATCGCCCGGAGCGTCCAGTTGATCACGCTGTAGATAGGCTCGAAGATCCACAGCCATCCAATGCTCCCAAGCGAGATCGGAGCGACCCACGGTAGAAGGATCAACAAGCGCACCAGCCACTTGCCCGGGAAGTCCTTCTGCAGCGCCGAGGCGAGAATGGTGGCGAGCACAATCACCAGCAACTGGGAAAAAACCGCAAAGAGAAAGCTGTTTTTGAGCGCTCGGAGAAAGGTGGGGTTTTGGAGGGCGCTGGTGAAGTTCTCCAACCAGACGAAGCGGACCTCGGTATGTCCCACACTGATGTTGGTGACGCTGTAGAAGAGCGCCAGCAGAAACGGCACGCCCACCAACGCGACGATATAGATGATTGCTGGGGCGAGCATGGCCCGGCCCAGCCAGGCCTCGTTATCCGCTAGCCGGGTCCGCCGCCGAACCGGAGATTCGGCATGCGGCGTCTGGACATCCGTCGAAGCTCTCATTGCCGGTCCCAGAAGGGCTTGGGCCCGGTCCGAAGACCGGTGGAGCGATCGAAAAACTTAATGTCCTTCTCCTTGACCGCGAACTCGTACGCGGTGCCCGGGGCGATGTGCACGTGCATCGTGAACGGGAGATGGGCGATCACTTTTTCCTCCTGGAAGGCGTCTCGCAGACTCCCATAGAGCAGGCGAGAAGCCCCCAGGTTCTCGATCCGGTGGACCTGGAACCAGAGGGTGACCAGCGCGTCGTTCCCCTCGTGCGCCGACTTGGGAAGAAACTGCTCGGGGCGAAATCCGGCGATCAAGTCTTCCCGCTGGAAAAAATTCATTGGCGGCGATCCGAGAAAGCCCGCGACGAAGGTGTCGGCCGGCTCGTGGTAGACCTCCTGGGGCCGGCCCAGCTGGCGGACTCTTCCCTGATTCATCACCGCGATCCGGTCCCCGAGCCCCATCGCCTCCACCTGATCATGGGTGACGTAGATGGTAGTAGTCCCCATCCGGCGCTGAAATTGTTGCAATTCATCGCGCGCCAACGTGCGCAGCTTGGCATCGAGGTTGGACAGGGGTTCGTCGAGCAGAAACACGTCAGGCTCGCGAACCATCGCCCGGGCCAGCGCGACCCGCTGCCGCTCGCCGCCCGACAGTTGCCGGGGCTTGCGATCCAACAGTCGCTGAATGCCGAACATCGTGGCGGCTCGCTGGACCCGATCCGGAATCGTGCTCGCATCCACTCCCTGGGCCTTGAGCGGGAAGGCGATGTTTTTCGCGACCGTCATGTGCGGATAGAGCGCGTAGCTCTGAAAGACCATCGCGATCTTGCGGGCGCGCGGGGGCAGCTCGTTGACCAATTTGCCGCCGATCAACACATCCCCTGAGCTTTGCCGCTCCAGTCCGGCGATCATTCGCAGCAGAGTCGTCTTCCCGCAGCCGCTCGGGCCGAGCAAAACCAGAAATTCGCCTTCCCGCGTGGCCAGATCGACTCCGTCCACCGCTATTGAATCAGCGAATTTCTTTCGAATGCTTCTGGTCTCAACGATCGCCATGGGCTGAGCAGCTCAGGTCTCAAGCTCTCGCGGGGCGAAAGCGGTCGCGAAATACAGCATGGAGCCCCCACGACACGCAAGCAAAAGCCTGGACCTGCTTCTGCTAGTAGGCTCTTCGGCGGGCCAACCGTGGATTGGAAGCAGCGCGGCAAGTATGTTGAGAAGACGTCTGGCGTGGAGGTGGATAAATGGCAACGTACGAGGAAATCCATCAAAGGTCGTTGGCCGATCCCGAGGGATTCTGGGGCGAGATAGGCAACGCGCTGACTTGGGAGCGGCGGTGGGATCGGGTGCTGGACCGGTCTAACGCTCCCTTCTATCGCTGGTTCACTGGGGGCGTGCTCAATACTTGCTACAACGCTTTGGACGTCCACGTGAAGGGTGGTCGCGCAGAGCAGCTCGCGTTGGTTTACGACAGCCCTGTTACCAACACTGTATCAACGTTCACGTATCGCGCGTTGCTCAATCAAGTCGCTCGGCTCGCCGGCACGCTGCAAAAGCGCGGCATCAAAAAAGGAGACCGCGTCATCATCTACATGCCGATGGTGCCCGAGGCGGTAATCGCAATGCTCGCCTGCGCCCGAATTGGGGCGATCCATTCGGTCGTGTTCGGCGGGTTCGCCGCTCACGAGCTTGCTGCTCGGATCGACCACGCGAAGCCGAGAATGATCATATCGGCCTCCTGCGGGATCGAGGCGGGAAAGACAATCCCTTACAAACCGCTGCTCGACAAGGCGATCGAGCTGTCGCGCTTCAAGCCCGAACAGTGCATCATTTTTCAAAGGCCTCAATGCGAAGCGCCGCTGGTTCCCGGAAGGGATCTCGACTGGGGTCAAGCGCAGCAAGGCGTGGAGCCTGCGCCGTGCACCCCGGTCGCGGCCACCGATCCCCTCTATATCCTGTACACCTCGGGCACCACCGGACAACCCAAAGGCACGGTTCGAGACAATGGCGGGCATGCCGCCGCTCTCAAATGGAGCATGAAGGCGATTTACGGAATCGAGCCTGGGGAGGTGTTCTGGGCGGCTTCGGACGTGGGCTGGGTCGTCGGCCACTCGTACATCGTCTACGCGCCACTTCTGGCGGGTTGCACCACCGTCCTTTACGAAGGCAAGCCGGTCGGTACTCCAGACCCCGGCGCATTCTGGCGCGTCGCTTCACAGCACGGGGTTCGAGCGCTGTTTACCGCGCCCACCGCCTTTCGGGCGATCAAGCGTGACGATCCACTCGGCGAGCACATCAAAAAGTATGATCTGTCCAAGTTCCGCGCGCTCTTTCTGGCCGGCGAGCGATGCGATCCAGACACCCTGCTCTGGGCACAGGACCGGCTCAAGGTGCCGGTGATCGATCACTGGTGGCAGACCGAGACCGGCTGGCCCATCGCAGCCAATTGTACGGGATTGGGACCGAGCAAGATCAAACCCGGCTCAGCCTCCAGGGCTGTCCCCGGCTACGACGTGCGGATCCTCGACGAGGCGGGAAACGAGGCGGCGCCGAACCAAACCGGAAGCATCGCAATCAAGCTTCCGCTCCCGCCTGCCTGTCTGTTGACGCTGTGGAACAACGATCAGGGTTACCGCGACACGTACCTATCCCGCTACCCCGGCTACTACCTGACCGGCGATGCGGGCTTCAAAGACGAAGAGGGCTATCTGTCGATCATGAGCCGGATCGACGACATCATCAACGTCGCGGGGCACCGGCTCTCCACCGGCGCGATGGAGGAGGTGCTAGCGGCGCATCCAGACGTTGCTGAGTGCGCGGTGATCGGCGTGAAAGACGAGCTAAAGGGAGAGATTCCGGTCGGCTTCGTGGTGCTCAAGGCCAACGTGAAGCGCCCCGAGGCGGAGATCCTCAAGGAGCTGGTCGCGCTGGTGCGCGATCGAATCGGGCCGGTGGCGTTCTTCAAGGTCGCCGCGGTCGTCAAACGGCTGCCAAAGACGCGCTCTGGAAAGATCCTGCGCGGAACGATGCGAAAGATTGCGGACAGCTCCGAGTACAAAGTGCCCCCGACGATCGACGATCCGATCATCCTCGATGAAATCACCGACTCCTTGCAGCACCTGGGGTATGCCAAGCAGCCGCGTCGGCTGATCTGAATCGTGGTGGTTCAGGCCAGCTTCGGGCGCGGAATGCCCAAGCGCTGGCGCTTTTCCCACAGTGCCTTGCGGCTAATTCCGAGCCGCCGGGCCAGCTCCGTCTCGCTGAGGTGATTCTGGTGCTCCAAAACAAACTTGCGGAAGTACTCTCCCATCGTCTCGGAGGTGACGTCTGCCTCCAACTCGCGGGACGCGGCCTCCGACAGGATGGGTTCATCGATCGCCAGCAGCTCGGGGGTGATCGTCCCGCCGTCGCAGAGGATCACCGCGCGCTCAACCGCATTTTCGAGCTCGCGCACGTTGCCGGGCCACCCATGAAGCGCGATCGCGCGGAGCGCCCGCGGATCAAAGGTCAACGGCGGCCGGTTCAGACGCCGGCAGGTTTTGGCGAGCAGAAAGTCCGCCAACGCGGGCAAGTCTTCGCCCCGCTCGCGCAATGGAGGAAGCTGAATCTCGAGAACGCGAAGACGAAAGTAGAGGTCCTCGCGAAAGCGCCCGTCCTTGCACATCTGGCGCAGGTTGCGGTGGGTGGCGGCGATCAGCCGGACGTTCACCCTTCGGGAGGTGGTCGCGCCTACTCGCCGGACCTCGCCCTCATGGAGCACCCGAAGCAACCGCGCCTGAGCCGGGAGAGGGAGCTCGCCAATCTCGTCCAAGAACAGGGTCCCTCCATCCGCGGCTTCCACCAGCCCGGCTCGAGTGTGGTGCGCGCCGGTGAAGGCGCCTTTCTCATGACCGAAGAGCTCGGACTCGAGCAGCGTTTCTGGAATCGACGCGCAGTTGACCGCGATGATCGGCGCATCGACGCGCGGACTCTGCTCGTGCACCGCCCGCGCCACCAACTCCTTTCCGGTCCCCGACTCTCCGAGGATCAGTACGGTAGTGTCCGTGGGGGCGACTTTTCGGATTCGATCGAATACCTCGCGCATCGCCGGCCCGGTGCCCACCATTCCGCCCACCGAATAGGAGCGCTCCAGGTCCTGCTTCAGCGCGGCATTCTGACGGCGCATCCGGTCCTGGCGAAGAATCCGGTCGACCACCATCAACATCTCCTCGTGATCGAACGGCTTGGCGATGAAGTCCACCGCTCCCTTGCGCATCGCTTCCACCGCCGCGCGCACGGTGGCATAGCTGGTCATGATCAGCACCGGAGTGCCATTGCACCGGGCAATCAGCTCCGTTCCTGCCTCGCCTGGAAGGCGCAGATCCGCGATCACCAGATCGAAAGCGTCCAGCGGCTGCAGCCCCCCGGCCTCGGCAACTGAGCCTGTCTCCGCAACCGCGTGCCCCGCTCGGGTCAACAACCGGCCCAGCTCGGTTCGGATGATCGGTTCATCCTCGACAATCAGAATCTGGCTCACGCCTCCACCCGCTCGCGATGACTATCGCTTTTGTGCAGTGGTCCGGACTGATGCAGTGGCAGCTCTACCAGAACCGTCGTTCCGGTGCCCGGCATACTCTGGACGTCCATCCTACCCGCGTGTTCGCGAACGATGCTGTAGGCGAGCGACAGCCCCAGCCCTGTTCCCTCGCCGGTCTGCTTGGTAGTGAAGAAGGGCTCGAAGATTCGATGGCGAACCGCCTCGGACATCCCGGCGCCATGGTCGGTGACCGACAATCCGACTCGCCCGCCTTCCAGCAGCTTGGCATCCACCACCACGATGTCCCCTGGATGCGAAGCATCGCAAGCATTGGTCAACAGATTGACGAGCACCTGAACCAGTTGCGGGCGATTTCCTTCGATCTCCAGGCCCGCTCCGCAGCGGTTCTCGCACCGGATGTGCTTGGCTTCCCGCCCCAGTTGAACGAGCGAGATCGCCTCCGCGACCGCCTCGTTGAGGGGAAAGTTCTCCACCGGGTCAAGCGAAGAGCCGGTCCCGGCGCGGCTGAAGCGGAGCAAGCCGCGGACGATCCGGTCGATCCGCTGCGCCTGCTCGAGGATCAGGCCGAGCCGCGCCCGGATTGCTTCGGGCTCGGTCTCCATTGCGAGATTTTGAGCCACGCAGGCGATGCCGGTCAGCGGATTGCCGATCTCGTGCGCTACCCCCGCCGCCAACCGCCCGATCGAGGCAAGCCGATCCTGATGGGCCACCTGAGCCGCGAGGGCTTTGCGCTCGCTCAAGTCCTCCACCAGGATTACCAATCCGCCCGGGGCGCCGCTCGAAAGACGCGGGAGCGCGGCGGCGTCGATCACCGATTTGCTGAGCGAAAAATGGCGCTCGTGCTCGGAGATCACCAGGCGTACCTCCTGCCTTGCCTCCCCCTGGTCGGCGAAAGATATGAGCAACCCACCCAATGCTTCGGGAACCTGGTCGAGCCGCGTCCCCACCACCCTGGCGCCATCGATTCCTGAAATCTGTTCCAGCGCCCGATTCCAGATCACCACGTCGCGGTCCGGTCCTAGCGCGCAGACCCCCAGTGGGAGATCTTCCAGGATGCGGCGAAAATAGCGGCGGAACGATTCCAGCTCCGCGGCTCCCCCCGGCAAATCAACCCGGGATTCGCGCAACCGCTCCTCGAGAAACCGCAGGTGCTCGGAAAGGGCCGGCCTGGCCTGCGGATCCAACTCCAGACCTGCTTCCACTACCATTCTCGCCACCAAGGGCCCGATCAGACCTGAGAGGTTGCGTTGGATCCGCTCGCGCAACCGATGAAGCTCGGCGGGCCGCCGCTCGTCCCCGGTCATTCCCAGATCTCCCAGGGCCCGAGTCACTTCCACTTCAGCTGCCTCGAGCCCCAGCAACGGCACCAGCCGCTCCTGAAACTCGCGAGGAGAGCTGGCCGCCACCACGACCGGTCTCGGCGCGAGCACTTGCTTGGCGCAGGCGCTGGCCGCTTCCTTCTCCGCGGGTTTGGCTCGCGTCAGAAGCGACACGACGCCGAACAGCAGGCCATTGATGGAAAGGGATGAGAACGTGGCGATGCTCCAGGGTTCCTTTCCAGGCTCCATCCCAAACCAATGGCTGAAGTCCCAAGCCTGGGGCAGCACTTCGGAACGCACCAAGAGCGGCAAGAAAAGCGTTACCACCCAGAGCGTCACTCCGCCCAGAAGCCCGGCAATGAATCCTTGGCGAGTCGAACGTTGCCAGAAGAGAACGCCGAACAGGCCCGGCAGGAATTGAGCCACCGCGACAAAGGAGATCAGCCCCAACTCCACCAGGCCCCGGTGGCGATCCAGCATCACCGCCGCCCAGTAGCCGGCCAAAATGATCGAGCCGATCAGCAGGCGGCGGATCCAGAGCAGTGCACCGTAGAGGTCCGCCGAATTAGCGAGGGACAGCTTTGGCAGCACCAGGTGCTTGAGGCACATCGCGGCCAACGCCAAGGTGTCGACGATCACCATTGCGCTGGCGGCGGATACTCCACCCAAGAAGGCGATTCCCGACAGCAATCGAGAGCCCCCGCTGCGGGCCACCGCCAGCACATAGAAGTCCGGGTTGCCGTCGGGCCACACCTTCGTGCCCGCCCAGAGAATGACCGGCACTGCAAGATTGAGTGCCAGGAGGAACAGCGGAAATGCCCAGCTCGCCACTTTGAGCGCTCGCTCGTCGACGCCTTCGCAGAACGCCATATGAAACTGGCGCGGAAGCAGGAAGGCCGCGGCAAACGCCAGCAGCATCAACGTGCCCCAAGGCCCTTGCCGGACCGGACGGTACATCGCCTCGAGCGCCTGCGGATGGGTCCGCAGCCACTCGTCCACGCCCGAGAGCCCTCCCAGGACCCAGAACGTCGCAACCGCCGCCACCAATAGCAACGCGGCGAGCTTGACTACCGATTCGAAGGCAATTGCCACCACCAGGCCCTCGTGGCGCTCCCTCGGCGTCAGGTGCCGCGCTCCAAAAAGAATCGCGAAAAGCGTGACCAGCCCGCAAAACACCAGGCCCACTGCGCCCGGCGGAGCAGAGGTCAAAACGCCAACCGATTCGGTCACTGCGCGGATCTGAAGGGCGAGATAGGGCAAGTTGCAGGCAATCATGAACACTGTCACCAGCACTCCCGCCGCCTGGCTCTGGTAACGGAACGCGAACAGGTCCGCCAACGAGGTCAGTTGGTGATCCCGGATCACTCTCATGATCGGCATCCAAAGGACGGGCACCAGCAAGCATGACAACGTGACACCCAGATAGATGGTGAGAAAGTTGTAGCCGTTCGCTCGAGCGAACCCCACGCTGCCGTAGTACGTCCACGAGGACGCGTAGACCCCAAGTGAGAGCGCGTATGTCAAAGGATGTCGCGCCAACCGGTTCGGAATCAGGCCGCGCTCGGTCGCGTAGGCAATCAAAAACAGCAGCAGCAGATAGCCAACCGCCGCCGCGAAGAGCGGGCCGAGCTCAAGGATCATGGCTCTTCCTTCGCAAAGACACGCCGATCGCGACCACGATCAGCAAAAGCCAGAGGGCAAAGGGAGTCAGCCAGTGCCTCTCTGGATTGGCCCAAAGCACCCTGGCCGGGGATACAAAGATCAGCAGCCCCACCCCGAACAGGAGAAGAGCTACATCTGAGGACCGCGGGCGATCCGGAGGAAGCGTCATCAGGGGGACAGAATAGATGCCAATCCTGAGACGGATCGCAAATCCGGCGTTAGAGCAGCCCAAATTTATGCCTCCGGCAACCGACCCTGGTGCAAGACCTCGGGTAGTCATCGTTGGCGGCGGCTTTGGCGGGCTGTACGCGGCGCGGCGGATGCGGAATCTGCCCGTCAACCTGGTTCTGGTGGACCGCCGAAACCACCACCTCTTTCAGCCCCTGCTCTACCAGGTCGCCACTGCCGAGCTAAACCCGAGCGACATTGCCGCCCCGATCAGGCACATTCTGCGGCGGCAACTCAATACCGAGGTCCTGTTGGAGCGGGTGATGGCAGTGGATACCGCCAGCAATCGCATCATCCTCAGGGATGGAGATCTGAGCTACGACTTTCTGATTCTCGCGACCGGAGCAACCCATTCGTATTTCGGCCACAACGAATGGGTCAATTTTGCTCCCGGCCTCAAGAGCATCGAAGACGCCCTGCAGATCCGAAGTAGGGTGCTGCTTGCCTTTGAAAAAGCCGAGCACGAAGCTGACCCGTCGCGGCGGCAGACCTGGCTGACGTTCGTGATTGTCGGGGCAGGTCCGACGGGGGTGGAGCTGGCAGGTGCGCTCGCCGAAATCTCGCGCCTGACGCTGACCGGGGACTTCCGCCGAATCAATCCCGCGAGCGCCCGGGTGGTCTTACTGGAAGGAACGGACAGGGTTCTGCCTACCTATACCCGGGAGCTCTCGGAGGCTGCCAAGCGGCAGCTCGCGCAACTCGGCGTCGAGGTCCACACCGGCGCCATGGTCACAAACATCGACTCCGAAGGAGTGACCGTGGGGACAAAGCACCTTCCCGCGCGGACCGTTCTCTGGGCCGCGGGAGTTCAGGCATCGCCGTTGGCCAAGTCGCTGCACGTTCCGCTCGACAGGGCAGGCCGGGTCCTGGTCGATCCGGACCTTCGGGTGCCCGGCCTTTCGAATGTCTATGTGGTCGGCGACCTGGCCGCTGTCCGAACGGATGGCGCTTACGTCCCCGGTGTCGCCCCCGCGGCAATTCAGGAGGGAGTTCACGCCGCCGACAACATCGCTCGCCAGATTCGGGGCCAAGCTCCGGTTCCGTTTCGATACCGCGACAAGGGATCCTTGGCCACGATCGGCCGAGCGGCTGCGGTTGCACATCTGGGCCGGCTGAACCTGTCGGGTTGGATTGCGTGGATGGCCTGGCTGCTAATCCACATCTTCTTTTTGATCGGATTTCGCAACCGCCTGGTGGTGATCTTTGAATGGGCGTGGAGTTACTTCACCGCTCAACGCGGAGCGCGATTGATTACCGGGGCGCCCCCTCCTTCGGCGCCGGAGCGCGACTCGTGACGCTTTTCGACTGGGGCGGTGATTAGGCTTTCACCGCATTCGCGATCAGGCGATCCAGCTCTTCCGCGGTGGGCAAGCCTCCGAACACCGAGAGCAGCTGGCCATCCCGCCCAAACACGAAGCTTGCCGGCAATGTGGAGATCTGACCGAACGCCGTCTTGCCTTCTCGCACCGCCTGGCTGGGCAACAGGATCGGAAACGAAAGCTGGTATTCGCGCTGGAAAGGATCGAGCACCGTCCAACCCTCGAGGTCCATCCCGATCGCGACCACCTCGAAGCCGCGGTCCGCGTACTTTTTCTTCATGTTCTGAAGCAGCGCGAGCTGACCGAGGCAGGGAAAGCACCAGGTGGCAAAGAAATTAACCACCACCACCCGTCCCTGCAGATCGCCCACGCGGTACGATGTCGATCCGACCGGCGGCAGCTGAAGCGCCGGCAAAAATTCGTGGATCTGTGGGCGGGAGGTCGCATTGTGCTGGCAGGCGGCGATCGCCAGCGAGGCTAGTAGGGCCCACCCCCAGCCTAGACGCGAGGCATGGCGGTAGGCGCGGAGGCGGACCGCTGGCAGCTTCGGCATAATCCGTACAGCTCCATTTTGTGCGACGTCACGCGGAACCCGTGGCGACGCGCCACCATCTCCTGGAGCGCCTCGATCCGATTATTTTCGAATTCGATGATCGTCCCGCACTGGGTGCAGATCAAGTGGTCATGGTGATGCCGGCCGATGGCTGCTTCGTAGCGCGTTTGCCCATCGCCGAAGTTGCGCGCGTGGGCCAGGCCGCATTCACTCAGCAGCTTCATCGTCCGGTAGACCGTCGCCATCGAGACCTTCGAGTCTTGCTCGCGCACCTTTGACAAAACATCCTCGACCGATAGATGACCGCCGGTGGCGAAGAAGGTGTCGATAATCAAGCTGCGCTGCCGGGTATGTTTCAGCCCGTGCTGAACCATGTACCGGCTCAAGGTCCCGTCTTTCTTCCAGGCTTGGGTCACCGGAATCGCGCCCCCCAGTCTCTAACCGCCTGCTCATCGTCGGGAGGGCCCAGGTCTTTGCCATTGAGCCGAACCAACGATCGATGCGCTTGCTCACGGACGCGCGGGTCCGGGTCCCCGAGGACCCCTACCAGCAATGCTCCGTACCGACTTCCATCAGGGCGATAGCCCACGACCTCCGCCGCCATCGCTCGAACCGCCGGATCCGAATCCGAAAGAAGCTCCTGTACCCCCCTCTGCCCGGCTTCATATGGGTCATTCACGCCAGGAAGCAACAAAGTCAGAAACAACAGTCCCACCCCAACTTGGAAGAATGCCTTGAATGCCGGATACTTCCGAGCTTGAACCAGTCGGAGGCGGTACAACGAGAAGCCGACCAAGAAGGCCAGGAAAAGCGCCAGAGCCGCCAGCTGCAAACTGTGCGGGACGATCCCTGGGAAATGCCTCGCCGATAGCGCAAGCGCCGCGGATCCTCCCAACATCAGATAGAGCCAGACCCCCAGTGCCGGCCCAAAGGGGACCCCGCCCACTTCCAGCGCAGGCTCGCGCCGTGAGGGAGCCGAAGTAGTGAATTCAGGGACAGTGTTCGTCATGATGGTTTGGCTAGTGAAAGAAGGTTAATTTCTAACCAGAGTTTATGCCCATTTACGAATACGCATGCAGCAAGTGCGGAAAACTCAACGAGGTTCTCCAGAAGGTTAACGATCCCGCGCCGGAGCGCTGCGATGGCTGTGGAGCAAAGGGAACTTTGCGAAAGCTGGTGAGCCGTAGCTCGTTCGTTCTTCGGGGCGGAGGGTGGTATTCGGACCTCTACAGCTCGGTGAAGAAAGACAAGGCCAAAGACGGGAAGGAGTCCAAGGCGGCGGACGGAGCCAAAGGCACGCCTGAGAAGGCGGAAAAGCCAAAAGCCGCGTCAGAATCGTCCTCCTCGGCGGGGGAGACCGCCAAGGCGAGCTGATATCTTCCCGGGTACCCAGATGAGAAGCGACGCTATCGTGTGCGCAGCGCTCCTGGTCCCTGCGGTTGCTCTCGCCTTTGGGCAGCACGCGCAGGGTCATTTGCCTTTGCCACTCGAGCTCCATTCTCTGCCTCCGGCGGCGGGGCCAGACAATTCCCAAGAATTGGGAGCGGGCGGCGATGCCCAGGCGCGGCAGACGCTGGCCTTGGTTCTGGGATTTGTTGTCGGCTTCGGTGTCGGCCATCTGATTGCGGGCGAGCGCGGGAACTTTGCACTGTTTCTGATCCTGGATGCGATCGTGGTCGGCGTGGCCGTGGTTTTAAACGCCGTCTTCATCCACAGTGGGGTACTGTACGCAATCGCGGTCATAACGCTGATCGCTTCCCACCTGTTTCAGGGCATTGATGCCTACTCTGCAGCCGGCCCTAAAAACGTCGTGAAGCGGCAGCGAGACAGTGCAATCCTCCTCGTGGAAGGACCCAAGCCGAATGCAACTCAGGTCACGTCCGCACTGTTTTCGTTTGCGTTTTGAGGCGCCTGCCCTGGCGATCGGACTGTCGATTGCGAGCTGCGCGCACTACACGTCCCTGTCCGCGGAAGATCGCCAAGGACTCCAAAGAGAGCTGACCCGCGAGCAAGCGGATCGCTTTCTTAGGCTCTCGTACTATGTGACGCCCTTCTTTGGCGATTCGAGCAAAAGGCTTTTGACCCCTACCCCTCCTGGAGAGCTGCATCTGGTCAACGATTCTGGCCAGCGGGTCCGCCCTGGAGGCGTCGAGCGCGTGCTACCGGCAGGCACGACGGTACGCGTCCTCAAGGTCGAATTCCCCACCGCTTGGGCCGTGGCCCATCGGCCAGTGGATACGCCCAGGTCATTGCCTTGGGTTTACCTCCAGACCACGCCCAACCCTTCCAGTACCCCGTTGATCTTGCTTCTGCCGTCACACATCGACTCGGTTGACATGTTCAAGGCTGAGCTGGATCTGTACGCGTCGGTCAGCGACCCTTCGGCAAGCTTGTCTCGATGGTCAGAACCCATTCGAGAAGCGGTCCGAACCAAGAATGCCATTCCCGATATGCCCGACGACGCCCTGGAAATGGCCTGGGGATATCCCGAGCGGAAACGGGTTTCCTACGAAGGCTCCACCCGAAACGAGGAGTGGATCTACTCCGGCGGTGCTCGGGTAGCTTACCTGGTCGATAGTCGTCTTTCGACCTGGAGCGCCCGACCCAGGAGCGAGCGGGCTCCCTAGGCTTTCCAGTTCCCCGAGCGCCCCCGGTTCCCTTTACCCCGACGACGGCGGGGGCCTTCGCGCCGAGCTTCTTGGGCTTCGCCGGGGCGCGTCAGTTTGGGCAGCTCGCCGATCATCACCGGCCAATAGTCGCGTCCAAGCAGGGCGTTCACCAGGTCGATCTGGGTCTCGATGTTCTTTTTGAAGAGCGTGGCCCCGCGGCCTACTTCGTCGAGAGAGCCTCGGGCATCGCTGCCTCCGATGGAAGGCAGGCGAAGGCTTTCCGCTGCTTCGGCGGCCAGGTCGTTGGCCGTCTGGCGGACCTTGGGGTTATACGCCTCGATCGCACTGAGGTTTGGAAGGGTCAAGATGAAGTCGCCGGCGGGATACTCAAAGTCGCGATCGTAGGGACGGGCGGCGATCACCGCCGCGCCAAGAGACTTCAATTTTGGAAGACACTCCAGGGCACTCCACGGCTTCTCGCGATTGGAGCCCCACATCTGTACCGGTTCGGGCGCCTTTTCGGGTTGGGGGAAGAAACAAAGGTACTGGCCCTTATCGGTGATCAGCTCCAGCCCCACGAAGACCTTGAGCTTGGAGTGCGCGGACAACGCAAACAACTCTTCACAGCCATCCTGGGTGTTGGTCTCGGTGAAGGCCACCCCATCGATTCCGAACGTGGAGGCCCGCTGTAGAACCTGGGCAGGATTGAGATCGCACCCCTTGGACAGGTGAGAATGGGCGTGTAGATCGATCAGCATGCTTACTGAGCCCTTTATGCCAGGGCGATCGGCCGCAGGAATGGCGCGTCCGGAGCGCGCTTTTCCTCATACGAGCGGATCAGATAGCCCATCAGCATCAGCGAGGAAGTGTTCTCCAGCACCCGCGTTGGATCTTTGCTTATCAGCGAAGCGCTGTATGAGAAGAAGAACTGAGCCAGCTCCTCTCCCGCTTCCTGGCTGATAAAACGGTTCAAAGCTCCGGGAGCCATTGCCCGAATTGATCGAATGAAGTCGACTGCTACGTCCTTTTTGTTCTTCAACACCGTCCGTCTCCCGCCGCCCGCCAGCAATGCCGGCCGTTTCCAATGTATTCACCACGCCCCAAATTGCATCGCTACCCTTATCGTTATTGCCAGTCGTTTGCCAGCCTGCTTAGCACTCGGTTTTGACGCGGTTTGGAGGACGTGCGATAAGCCGAGTGGTTTGACCTGGGGGTGCTGCCGATGTTCACGGGCGTGAAGGTATTCTCGGCGACCAAGGCCAAGGAGCGCGAGGAACTCGGTGAAAACGTGACCCGCTGGCTCCGGAGCAACTCTGATCTGGAGATCGTCGATAAGGTGGTTTGCCAATCGAGCGATAACGAATTTCACTGTTTCTCGATGATTCTCTTCTATCGGCACACCAAGCCGACCTAGAGTTTTGCTCGCTTCGCGGGTCTAACGGCCTTGGCCTGGGCTGTTGACTGGATGGCTCACAAGCCATCCGCACCTGGGATTGTGCTTGAGGGTGTCTATAACGTCCCTGATGCATGACCGGATTGGTAGCCTCCTGGTGGAGTCCGTCGAGCCGGAGATCGACGCCGGGCGACACCCAGCGAAGCGGATTCTGGGCGAACAGGTCCAGGTCCGCGCGGACATCCTCAAGGAAGGTCACGATCTGCTGCGGGCAGTGGTGCGCTGGCGGCAGGTCAGACCAACCCCTCTGCCCGCCAACGGCTGGAAAGAAGCCCCGATGCACCTGCTCGGCAACGATCGATGGCAGGGGGTCTTTCTGCTGCCACGGGTTGGCCGTTACGTCTTCACCGTCGAGGCCTGGCCAGATGTCTTTGCGACCTGGTGCTCCGAGTTGGAGCGTCGGATTGCCGCCGGTCATGAAATCCGAAGCGAGCTGATCGAAGGAGCGGCAGTGCTTCAGGAGGTTGCGTCGCGGGCTGGGTCGGATCGTCTGGACGCAGAGCGACTGCGACGCGCGGCCGAGGAGCTACCGCGCCAATCTGCGGCCGAGGCGCTCCTGGTTTCCAGGGATCCGGAGCTGCTCGAGCTATCGTCGAAGTATCCGGATCGCTCCAACGCCGGACGGTACGATCGCGAGTTGGAGATAATCGTCGATCGGCCCAGAGCCATGGCAGGAAGCTGGTACGAGCTGTTTCCGCGCTCTTGCTCGCCCGTCCCGGGACGCCACGGCACGTTCCAAGACTGCGAGGCCATTCTGCCGGACATTCAAAGCCTTGGGTTCGACGTCTTGTACTTGCCCCCGATCCACCCCATCGGCAGCACCGGCCGAAAAGGCCGCGAGAATGCGCCAAAGGCTCGGCCCGAGGACGTGGGCAGCCCATGGGCAATTGGCGCCGCGGAAGGCGGCCACAAGTCGGTGCATCCAGAGCTGGGTACGCTCGAGGATTTCAAACGATTTGTCCGCGTCGCCTCGGAGCGCGGAATTGAGGTTGCCTTGGATCTGGCGTTTCAGTGCTCGCCGGATCACCCGTACATTCGCGAACATTCGGAGTGGTTCTCCTGGCGTCCCGATGGCACCTTGAAAACCGCGGAAAATCCTCCCAAACGCTATCAGGACATCGTCAACTTCGATTTCACCGGGCCAGCGCGCGAGTCGCTTTGGCAGGAGCTCAAATCGATTGTCTTGTTCTGGATTGACGTGGGCGTGAAGATTTTTCGGGTCGACAATCCCCACACCAAGCCCTTGCCGTTCTGGGCATGGCTGATTCCGGAGGTTCAAAATCAACATCCCGACGTGATTTTCCTCGCCGAGGCGTTTACTCGGCCGAAGATGATGAACGCGTTGGCGAAGGTCGGCTTCACCCAGTCCTATACCTACTTCACCTGGCGAAACTTCAAGCATGAGCTGGAGGAATACTTCCGCGAGCTTACCCAGGGCCCGGAAGCCGAGTACATGCGGGGAAACCTCTGGCCCGCGACCGCGGACATCCTTCCGGAGTTTCTGCAGCAGGGGGGCAAGGCCGCCTTTAAGATCCGACTTTTCTTGGCGGGGACGCTGTTGCCCTCATACGGAATCTACAGTGGCTACGAGTTCTGCGAGTCCGCTGGAATACCTGGAACGGAGGAGTTTCAAAATTCCGAGAAATACCAGCTCGTCCATCGAGATCCCCGTGCGCCTGAAAACATTCGCAGCGAGATACGCGCGCTCAATGCAATCCGCCGATCGAATCCGGCGCTTCAGCTCTACCGGAATCTTGTATTTCATCGCGCGGATAATGACCGGGTGCTCTTCTACAGCAAAATCACTCCCAATCGGGCCAATCAACTGCTAATCGCGGTGAGTTTGGATCCGCACGCGATGCAGAGAACAATTGTGGAGGTTCCGCTCCAGCAACTTGGAATCGGTCACGAGGAAACCTATCAGGTTCACGAGCTGCTCACCGATCGCCGAACGCTATGGCAAGGACCAAGGTCCGAGATTTCGCTTACCCCCGAGCAGCCGGCGGCGATCTGGTCCGTCCTTCGCTTCGCGCGACGAGAAAATTCGTTCGACTATTTCTACTAGCCGATCCCGCCGCTGATGCTCGACTCCGATCCACTTTGGTACAAGAACGCGATCATCTATGAGCTTCACCTGCGCTCTTTCTACGACTCCAATGGAGACGGGATCGGCGACATCCAGGGCCTGATCCAAAAGCTTCCCTACGTCCAAGCGCTCGGGGTGACCTGCCTGTGGCTTCTGCCGATGTATCCCTCGCCGCTCAAGGATGACGGTTACGACATTTCCGACTACTACAACATCCACTCCGACTACGGGAGGCTGGATGACTTTCGCCAGCTGGTCGAGGAGGCCCACCGGCGCGGACTGCGGATCATCACTGAGCTGGTGTTGAATCACACCTCTGATCGGCATCCGTGGTTTCAGGAAGCGCGGGTGGATCCAAACTCGCCCAAGCGCAACTGGTACGTCTGGAGCGATACCGACCAAAAGTATCGCGGCGCGCGGATCATCTTTCTCGACAGTGAACGTTCGAACTGGACCTGGGACCCGGTGGCGAAACAGTACTACTGGCACCGCTTCTTCTCGCACCAGCCGGATTTGAACTTCGACAATCCCGAGGTTCAGCAGGCGATCTTCGAGATCATGAAATTCTGGCTCGATCTGGGAATCGACGGATTTCGCTGCGACGCGGTGCCTTATCTGTTCGAGCGCGAGGGAACCAACTGTGAAAATCTTCCGGAGACCCACGCCTATCTCAAACAACTGCGCCGGAAGATCGACGCGGAATATCAGGGGCGAGTTTTGCTCGCGGAAGCGAACCAGTGGCCCTCCGACGTGCGGTTGTATTTCGGGGACGGAGACGAGTTCCACATGGGATTTCATTTCCCGGTGATGCCCCGCCTGTACATGGCGATTCGGCGAGAGGAACGCACTCCGGTGGTGGAGATCATGGAGCAGACGCCTGAGATCCCAGAAACCTGCCAATGGGCCCTCTTCCTCAGAAACCACGATGAGCTCACCCTGGAGATGGTCACCGACGAGGATCGCGACTACATGTATCGCGAGTACGCCAAGGACTCCCGGATGCGGCTCAACCTCGGAATCCGGCGTCGTCTCGCGCCCTTGCTGGAGAACGGACGGCGCCGGATCGAGTTAATGCATAGCCTTTTGTTCAGCCTGCCAGGCACGCCAGTCATGTATTACGGCGACGAGATCGGAATGGGAGAGAACGTTTATCTAGGAGACCGCAACGGGGTGCGCACGCCAATGCAGTGGACCGGGGATAGGAATGCCGGCTTCTCGCGCGCAGACGCCGCGGCTTTGCATTTGCCGGTGATCGCCGATCCAGTGTTCGGCTATCAAGCCGTCAACGTGGAAGCTCAGGAGCGTACACGCTCCTCGCTGCTGTCGTGGATCAAACGGGTGATCCGGGTCCGGCAGCGCTATCCGTCATTTTGGAGAGGCACGCTGCGCTTTCAAAAACCCAGCAACAAGAAAATTCTCTGCTTCACTCGCGCCTACCAGAACCAGCTGGTGCTGGTGGTGTGCAACTTGTCTCGTTTCGCCCAACCGGCCGAGCTCCCACTAACCGAATGGGTGGGTTGGACTCTGGTCGAGTTGTTCGGGGAGACGCGGTTCCCGACCATTTCCGAGCGGCCTTATCAACTCTCGCTGGGCCCCTATATGTTCCTCTGGTTTCGACTCGAACAACCCGGAGCCGAAAGGGCGTGACCCTCGATGGCAAACATTGACGTCCTCAAGCTTCCCCAATATCTCAACCAGCAACGGTGGTTTGGCGGCAAGGGAATCCCGATCAAGCAGGCGTCGGTGTTGGATCAGGTCGTCCTTACCAGCGCGCGGCCCGGGCGCGAAGGGACCGAATTCGTGCTGGCGATCGTGGACGTGGTCTACGAGCTTGGAACTCCGCAGCGCTATCTGTTGATCGTCCGCGTCGATCAGGACGGACAGGTTTCCGATGCGATGCTCGATGATCAGTTGGCCCACCGGCTGTTCAGGATCATCCTCGAGCGCGAGTCGCTGCCCACTTCGGGCGGGGTGATTCGCGGAGAGCAGACGCCGTTTGCCACGCCATTTCTCGACCCGGTACGCAGCCTCGGTCCGATTCGACGCCTGGAGGTAGAGCAGAGCAACACCTCGCTCATTTTCGACGAACGGGTGATTCTCAAGGTGATTCGAAAGCTGGAGCACGGGCCCAATCCTGAGCTGGAAATGAGTCAATTCCTCGCCACCCGCGCATCCTTTCGCGCCGCGCCGCGCTTGCTGGGATGGATTCAGCAAGAGGGGCCGATCATCGCCACCTTGGCCATCCTCCATCAGTTCGTGAAGGCCGAAAGCGACGGCTGGAAATACACCCTCGACGCAATCAAGAACGTCGGTACGCCCACCCCGGAACTGCTCCATGAGATCAACACGCTCGGCAAAATCATCGCTGAGCTACACCTGGCCCTGTCCTCGGATCCGGAAGACCCTGCCTTTGCGCCGGAGCCGATCCAGCAGGTGGATTTGCAACACTGGAGCGCTTCGATCATCGGCGAGCTTGGAGTGACGATCGCCGCCGCAGCCAAGGCGATTCCGGAGTTGGCCGAGCGACGCGATATCCTGGTGGAGAGAATCCAGATGCTCGCGCGCCTGGCCCCATCCGGAAAAAAGATTCGGATTCATGGGGACCTTCACCTCGGACAGGTGCTGCGCAGCGACCAAGGTTGGATGGTGTTCGACTTCGAAGGCGAGCCCAGCCGCAACTTCAATCAGCGCCGTGAAAAGTATTCGCCTCTGCGAGACGTGGCGGGAATGCTGCGATCCTTCGCGTACGTCGGAGCGGTGATCGAGCTGCAGGGAGGAACCTGTGGCGACTGCGTTCCGCGTCTTCGCAATGCTTTTCTCGAGGGCTATCTGAGCATCGTGGGTCGGATCGATCTGCTGCCGGCGGGCCGACACGACTTCTCGGTGATGCTGGATGTGATGGAGATCGAGAAGCTGCTCTACGAAGTTCGCTACGAGCTTCAAAACCGTCCCGAGTGGGTTCGAATCCCCGCTCGGTCGCTGATCCAGATGGAGGACTGAGGCTTGTTGCAAGGAGCGCCTTCTCCGCTCGAATCGGAGATCCAGCGGATCATCGAGCTTCGCCATCCCAGCCCGCACGACGTGCTCGGCTTACACTTGACCCCGAGCGGGGCGGTGGTGCGCGCCTACCGCCCCGGGGCCGAGAGGATTGATCTGTTGACGGACTTCGGCGCGCGAATCCCGATGCGACCTTTGCGCGACGGTCTCTTCGAGGCGTACCTGCCCGACCGAAACCGGGCTTTCGGCTACATGCTCGAAGTGCACTACCCCAACCACTCGACGTTTACGCTGCGGGATCCCTACAGCTTTCTCCCCACCTGGGGAGAGCTGGATCTCTATTTGGCCGGGCAGGGCCGCCACGAGCGCCTGTGGGAGCGAATGGGCGCCCATCCAACCCATTACCGGGACGTCAGTGGCGTGTCGTTCGCGGTCTGGGCGCCGAACGCGCAAGGCGTCTCGGTGGTGGGGGACTTCAACTCCTGGGACGGGCGGCTACACGCGATGCGAGCGATGGGGGCCTCTGGAATTTGGGAGCTGTTCGTTCCAGAAATCAGTGAGGGCGCACGCTACAAATTCGAGATTCGTCCCCAAGGCGGCGGGCCACCCTTTCTCAAATCGGATCCGTTTGCATTTCGGACTGAGCTGCCTCCCGCGACGGCCTCGGTGGTGCACGAACTGTCCCACTATCGATGGAAGGATGAGGCGTGGCTTTCGGCGAGGGAGCAGACGGATCTCACCAACCGTCCGGTCTCCACCTACGAAATCCACCTCGGCTCCTGGCGCCGGGTTCTCGAGGAGGATCGCCGGTCGCTGACCTATCGGGAGCTGGCTCCGCTCCTCGCCGCGTACGCAACTGAAATGGGCTTCACCCATATCGAAATGATGCCGGTCGCGGAGCATCCGTTCGGCGGCTCCTGGGGTTATCAAGTCAGCGGCTACTACGCGCCCACCGCGCGGTATGGACACCCCGACGACTTTCGCTATCTGGTGGACTACCTGCACCAGCGGGGCCTGGGGGTGATCATCGACTGGGTACCCGCGCATTTTCCGGCCGATGCCCACGCCCTGGCGCGCTTCGACGGAACCGCGCTCTACGAGCACGCCGATCCGCGAAAGGGCGCGCACCCGGATTGGGGAACCCTGGTGTTCAACTACGGGCGAAACGAGGTTCGCAATTTCCTGGTCGCCAACGCGCTCTTTTGGATCGAGGAGTACCACGTCGATGGCCTTCGGGTGGATGCGGTGGCATCGATGCTCTATCTGGATTACAGCCGCGCTCCCGGCGAGTGGATTCCCAACCGATTCGGAGGGCGGGAGAACGAAGAGGCGATCTCCTTTTTGTGCGAGCTCACCGAAGCCGTGCGGCGCAAACATCCTGGAGCGGTGATCATTGCCGAAGAATCAACCGCCTGGCCCAAAGTCACCGCCCCCGCCTCGGAGGGCGGATTGGGATTTCATTTCAAGTGGAACATGGGCTGGATGCACGACACCTTGGCTTATTTCTCCAAGGATCCGATCTATCGCAGCTACCACCACCACCAGCTCACCTTCGGTTTGCTCTACGCGTTCACCGAAAAGTTCATTCTGCCGCTCTCCCACGACGAGGTCGTTCACGGCAAAGGCTCGCTGATCGGAAAAATGCCCGGAGACGAGTGGCAACGATTTGCCAATCTGCGCGCCCTGTTTGCCTGGATGTGGGCGCATCCGGGAAAGAAGCTCTTGTTCATGGGCGGGGAGCTGGCCCAAATCGCCGAGTGGAACCACGATCGCAGCGTAGAATGGCACTTGATGGATCTGCCTCGCCACCGCGGCGTTCAGGCTCTGGTCGCCGACCTCAGCCATCGCTACCAGGCCGAGCCCGCGCTCTGGGAAGCGGATTCGGATCCCGCTGGCTTTCGCTGGCTTCAGGCCGATTCCGCTGACGTCAACGTCTTTGCCTTCGTGCGCTTTGCTCCCTCCAGTCAAAGCCACCTGGTATGCGTGGCCAACCTTTCGCCAGTTCCGAAGCGGGCCTATCGAGTTGGATTCCCGCGCACCGGCACGTACCTGGAAGTGCTCAATACCGATGCCGCCTCGTACGGCGGTTCGGGAATCGGAAATCTCGGTGAGGTTTTCGCCGTTCCGCAGGCCTGGGACGGACAACCCGCCTCGGCGGAGTTGGTGTTGCCCCCGCTCGCAGTCTTGTGGTTCTTGCCCGCCCCAAGTCGAAAGTAGCCGCGGTTACCTCACCGTGCGGATGCGCTCGATGTAGTCGGACGGCAGGCCCGCGGCCTCGGCGCCTCGCGCCAACGCCTCGACGAAACTGGCGCTCACCGGACCGATTTGGGTTGCCCGTTCCGGATGGGTGGTGAACGCGGTGGCGGTCAACTCCTTTCCGTCCGAGCGAATCCGCACCGAGCGCTCAACCGACATGCCGGTGACGGCTCCCTCCTTGTGCTGGATGATCGGCCAATCCACGCCGCGAATCTCGAACAGCCGGCCGAACACGCTCGAGCCGGCGCGGTCCACCAGCCCAGCCACCCGCCCGCCCCACCAGCGCGAGGGGAAGTCGTACACCAGATCCACATTCACCGCCTCGGCCACTTTCCCCGCCGGCAAATCGAAAAAACTGTAGCCATGCTCTTGGCGCCATTGCTCGAAAGCGCGGCGATCGAGAATGGTGGAGTAGGCGAAGTAGAGCCGGGTGTCCGCGTCGGCTTGCGCTTGTCGTGCCTTCATCACCTGATCGTAGTGCGAATCCATGGTTCAACCTCGCCTGCGGAAGGCTTCCTCCAGCCCCTCCTTGAAAATCCCGAACATCGCGCTGGCGTCCAATCGCGCGGTCCGCAGAAAAAGCTTCAACGCACGTTCGGTATGATCGGCCAGCGCCGCCATTTTCTCCAGGCGAGCGAGCTGATCGGAGCGCACCTCGCCTGCCTCGGCGGCCAACCGCTTGGCTTCGGCCAGGTCCGCCCGGACCCGGCCGATGAATTGGCTTTCCCGTTCTTCGATCACCCGGGTCACCATTTTCACGAATTCGGTCTCGGCCTGGTAGCGCCAGGCGGATTCGCCCGTCGCCCGGACCCGCCGTACGACGCCCCAGCGCTCCAGATCGCGAAGCAACATTGAAACTCCGCCCTTGGAGAGCTCGAGTTGCTTCTCGATCGTCGCGGCCGAAAATGCCTCGCCTCGCAAATAGAGAAAGGCCCAGACCCGGCCCTGATTGCGCTTGAAGCCCCAGAACTCAATCACGTTCCCGACTGCGTCGATCGCGATCGCCTCCCACCTCGCAAGCGGAGCAGGCTTCTCCGGCTGTTTGCGGGCCACGGCGTCTTCGGCGACCCAATGACCCTTCATGCCGCCTCCCGCCCTTGAATTCCGGCCGCCAGACGGCGCGCCCAGTGCACCAGCTCGGCTCCGCCGCGACAGACGCAGTAGGGTCCCAACGCGTCGACGGCTGCTTCGATCTCCACGTTCATCAGATCGATGGCCGCTTCGATCGCTCCGGAGCACACCACCGCGGTGCCCAGCTCGCACACCCGATCGGGCGTCATTGCCGCAAACGTCCAGGACTCCCGCAGCCGTCTGCGAAACGAATCGTCGCGCTTCGCCGCGAGTAGGATCGGCAACGAAGGCGTACGCGATTGAAGGTCCGCGTACTGTGGCTTGCCCTGGTCGAGCCCGGTCAGATCCCGGATGTCGTCCGCAATCTGAAACGCCACCCCCAGCCGCCTGCCGAAACCGGAAAATCTGCTCCGTGCCTCCTGATCACCGGCGAGCAACGCGGCCGCGATTCCGCACCATCCAAACAGTGCGCCGGTCTTTCCTTCCGCGATGCAGCGCAGCCGATCCAGCGGAAGATTGACATCACCTCGCGCCTCGACCTCGGCGATTGCCGCCCTCGTCATCTCGGCCACCGTCAGGATCGCCTCCTGGGTAACCCGCATGTCGATCTTCGCGAGCTTGCCCAGCGCGGTGGTGAGCAGGATATCGCCGCTCATCACCGCGACGATGTTTCCCCACCGGGCGTTCACCGTGGGGCGGCCTCGCCGAAACATGCCCGCGTCCACCACGTCGTCATGGAGAAGGCTGGCGGAATGGATCAGTTCCGCTCCGACCGCCACCGGTACCAGGTGCTCGGCAGGCGCATTGCAGGCGTCGCCAAATAGCCGGACCATCATCGGTCGCGCTCGCTTACCGCCTCCGCCCATGCAGAGGTGCCGCGCCGCGCCCATCAGAGTATCGCCGTGCGCAGCCGCGGGATTCGATGCATCCGCCAGGGTGACGTGGAGCATCCGCTCTACATCCCCGAGGAAGCTACCCAGGTCGATCCCCAGCTCCATGAACTGTTCATATAGTTCAAGAGGCCTTGAACTGCATCCGATTCCATCAAGGCGGTAAGAAACCGACCGCGGACTCAGGTAGGGCGAAGCTGGGCATTGACTTCAAAGCCCACGGTGGCCCCTCCGTGGGGTCGGTTGAACGCATAGGCTTTGCCGCCATGCGCCAAAGCGATCCGCTGCACCAGCGCCAGCCCCAAGCCCAGCGATCCAGCGCTGCGAGGCTTGCCGTCGGCGGGCCGGGGATGAAACGGCGCGAAGACGCGGGACTCCTCACCGCTCGCAAAACCGGGCCCGGCGTCCTCCGCTTCGAAAGCAACCGTCGCTGGGCCGAACCGGACCCGCAAGCAGGTCAACCCCTGGCCGTGCACCTTCGCGTTTTCGATCAAGTTCGCCAGCGCCCGCGCGATCAGGCCGGCATCGGCTTCGAATGACCGGGGGACCCCCTCCACGCTTAAAAGCGAGGCGTCCAGGCCAGCGCGCTCGAGAGCTCTCTTCGCCACCTCCGTGGCGTCCAGTGAATGCGGCGTGAGCGCAGCGAAGTCCAGCCGAGAGCTTGCCAACAACTCCCCCACGAGCGAGTCAATCTCGACCACCTCGCGATCGAGCTCATCGAGCGCCTTGGCGTCTGCCCCATTGACGCGGATCAGCTCGACCAGCAAGCGAATCCGCGACAGCGGTGTCCTCAATTCGTGAGACACGGCGGCAAGTAGCTCCCGCTGATCGGAGATCTGCCGCTCGATTCGGGCCGCCATGTCGTTGATCGAATAGGAAAGCACCCGAATCTCCCGGACCTCCGCCGGGTCGTGCGGGCGAAGCTGCATTCGGCTCGAGAGGCGCCCGGATCCAATGTCCTGAGCGACCCGGGAGAGCTCCCACAGCGGTCGAGCCAGGCGGCGAGCGATCCGACCGGACGCGGCCCACAGCATTGCGCCGGTGAGCAGCAAGGCCAAAAGGATGCGCCAAACGCCCCAGGGCGAATGCCGCGGGCTGCAAATTCGGACCGAACCGCGCGGCGCGCCCTCCTTGACGATCGCAAGGGTGAACGCAGGGTGATGACAGGGTCTTCCATGAACGCTCAACACCTCCCCCTTTTCACCCAAAAGAGTCACCCGGAGATCAAAATCGCGAGCAATCGCTAGGGCGAGGGCCTCGCGGTCAGCCGGCGAGTCCCAGTACCGAGCAAACTGTCCCTCGACGAAGGACGCGCTCCGCTGCAGCTCGCGCCTCCAACCAGTGCCCCCTTCACCCAGCAGGTGAAGCACGGCGACGACGGTGAGCCCGGTGAGCAGGATCGATGCGCCAAACCACAAAAAAATGCGCCGATGGAGCTGACCACGAAAATAGCCGCGGTGAAACCTCACACCGGCTCTTTCGCAAACACGTAGCCGACGCCTCGAACGGTTTTGATCAGCCTTGGAAAGCGCGGATCATCTCCCAGCTTTTGGCGCAAGTGAGAGATATGAACGTCCACCGCGCGCTCGCTAACCACAACGTCATTGCGGCCGGCCTCGGAGAGCAGCGCATCCCGCGGGACTACCCGCCCGGCGCGCCGGACCAGCGCGACCAGGATGTCGAATTCAATGCCGGTCAACTCCACCGGCTTGTTGTCCCGTCGAACTTCCCGGGACGGGACGTCGATGGTGATGCTCCCGACTGCCAGCCGTTCGGAAACGACATCTGGATGGGTACGGCGCAGGACCGCGCGAAGGCGGGCGAGCAGCTCACGGGGGCTAAACGGCTTGGAGACGTAATCGTCGGCGCCTAATTCCAGTCCGACCACGCGGTCGGTTTCATCGCCCTTCGCGGTCAGCATCACGATCGGCACGGTACTCTTGGCACGGATCCGCTTACAGACTTCCAGGCCGTCCATCCCCGGCATCATCACATCCAAAAGAACCGCGTCATAGGGTGCGGCCTCGAGCGCGGCCAGGCCCCGTCCGCCGTCGGGTGCATGCACGAGAGCCACCCCATTTTGGCCCAGATAACTGGCCAGCAGCTCAAACAGGCGCTGGTCGTCGTCGATCAGCAGGACGCGAAAGGACATCGCTTCCTGGGGACTCTATCAGCGCGGCTCCTGGCTCGGCGCGTCCGATCGCGGGGGAGCGCCTGGGCCGGCTTCCCGCGCTGCTTCCGCGCAGAGCCGGGCCCAGTGGCGCTCCTCCCAGTACCCATAGCGGTGATACCCGTGTCCGCCAAACCGCCAGGCGGCGAATGCGCTGGCGTACCCGGCAATCACCCCGAGGCTCAACAGAACGATCAGAATGGAACGTCTCATCGGTCCTCCTCAGGCGGCGATCGCATCGCCGTCACAGTGTCGGTAGAAGTGCGATCTCGACTGAATCCATTCCGCCAATTCGCGCCGCTGGTTCGGATTGAGCGCCTCGTGAACTCGGCTCAGCGCGCCCAAGAGGGCCTCTTGAGCAGTTCCCAAAGCATTGCGCTGGCGCGAAAAGGCCTGCCGCAGCTTGGCTTCGTCAATTCGATCCTCGCGCAGGGCTTGGGCCACTTCAGTCAGAGATTCGCGGATTTCGCTCCGAGCCCGTTCGCTTGGCTCGCGCAAGTCACTGGCGGCGGCAAGGATCGCCTTTTCCTGTCCTGGAGTCGTATCCAACCGTTCGAAAATGCTTCTCAGCATTCCCCACCTCCAGTTTCGGCTGCCGCCGCGCCATCTTTGCGGGTACCTGCCGTACGAGCCGTAGCGCCAGTAAGCCGGGCCATGCCAGCCCCAGCCGCCCCACCACCGCCGGCGAAGCACGGAGATCAGCGCAATCAGACAAATCGTTCCCAAAAAAAATCCAAACATCTTTTTCCTCCTGTTGCAGGCGCATGGTGCGCTTGCGATTGCACTGAGGAGTAAGGGCGGGTTGTGAAGATCCAGCCCGGTGGCGCGTGAAGAAGTGTTAAGCCGCCGTGTAACGTGGTGCGTAGCCAATGGTCTGAAAGCCAGTTGCTGCCGCACTGAGGGAGGAAAGCGCCATGGCTATTGTTCTTGCTACCCGTTGGTGGACGCTCGCCCTTCGGGGGATCGCCGCCATTGTGTTCGGTATTCTCACCTTCATCTCACCGCCGTCGACCCTGCTCGCACTGGTGATTCTGTTTGGGGCCTACGCGATTGTTGACGGAGTACTCAGCTTGATTCTCGCGATTCGCCGACCCATCGAAGGTCGCCACTGGGGATCGCTGCTCATCGAAGGCATTGCCGGGATCGTGTCCGGAGTCCTCACCTTCATTTGGCCCGGCCTTTCGGCGTTGGTGTTGCTTTACCTGATCGCCGCTTGGGCAGTGATTACCGGCGTGGCGGAGATCGCCGCGGCGATCCGACTCCGAAAGCAGGTCCAGGGTGAGTGGTTGATGGGGCTGATCGGAGTGCTCTCGATCGTTTTCGGGGTCTTGTTGTTCGTCTTCCCGGGTGCCGGGGCTCTCGCGGTAACACTCTGGATTGGTGCGTACGCGGTCGCTTTTGGGATCCTGCTCCTCGTCTTGGCGTTGCGACTGCGGGCTTGGGGTCGCCAGACTTCCCGTCGCATGCCAGTGGAGCGGGCACCGTCACCCGCGTAATTCGCGAACCCGCGTCTGCTGTTGAGAATCAGTCAGTCCGCGAACGAGCAAAATATCGTGCTTGGTGTGCTCGCCAGCTTCGTTACGCTGGCCTCGACCCCCCGATGCTGCCGATCCGCGATACCGTTCCCACCCGGAGCCCGCCGATTGCGACGCGGTTGCTGGTTCTCATAAACGCGCTCGTGTTTCTTTTTGAGCTGACGCTATCGCCGCCAGAGCTGGAAGGACTGTTCCACGTTTTTGGAATCGTCCCTGCTCGCTTCACTCATCCGGATTGGGTCGTCTCGGCGGGGCTGCCGCTCAATGGGTACTGGCCGTTCTTGACCAGCATGTTTCTCCATGGCGGGTGGCTGCACATCATCGGCAACATGTGGGCACTGTGGATCTTCGGCGACAACGTCGAAGATCGGATGGGTCCGATCCGGTTCGTGATTTTCTACCTACTCAGTGGCTGCCTGGCCGGAGCGGTGCACGTCTTGACCAACGCCGATTCCACCCTTCCCACGGTGGGGGCTTCCGGAGCGATTGCGGGAGTGATGGGAGCTTGCCTGGTCAACTTTCCGACTGCCCGGATCATCGTCCTGGTCCCGATCTTTCTCTTCCCGTTTTTCTTTGAGGTTCCCGCGGTGATTTACCTTGGGTTTTGGGCGCTCTCTCAATTCTTCAGTGGGACATTGTCTTTGATCTCCGGGGACCAAGTGGGCGGTGTGGCCTGGTGGGCCCATGTCGGGGGCTTCGCCTCGGGCATTGTGTTGCAGTTCTTCTTCGTCCGGCGCGCCCCCGCCCGCGGGTATCGCTTTCCGGCGCGCGACGAATACGGAGTCACGGCTGGATGGCAGCCGTACCACTTTTGGAGGGAATCCCGATGACGCCGGGCGATTTGATTTGGATGTTCTTCCTCTTTACTTCGCTTCAGCCGGTGCTTCGGCAGCGCATGCTCGAGGCGTCCCGACAGCGGTTGATCGCCCAAATCGAACGCCGCCGGAATTCTCGGCTGATCCTTCTGGTGCATCGCCAGGAGACGATGAGCCTTCTAGGCTTTCCACTCATGCGCTACATCGACATCAACGATTCGGAGGAGGTGATGCGAGCGATTCACCTCACCGATCCAAAGGTGCCGCTGGACATCGTGCTGCACACCCCAGGAGGCCTGGTGCTGGCCTCGATGCAGATCGCCCGGGCGATCCACCTGCATCCTGGCAAGGTGACCGCCTTCGTGCCGCACTACGCAATGTCCGGCGGTACGCTGATCGCCCTCGCCGCGAAAGAGATCGTGATGAGCCAGTACGCGGTGTTGGGCCCGGTCGACCCGCAGCTCGGACAATATCCCGCTGCGTCGATCATCAAAGCGGTCGCTAAAAAGCCGATCGCGGAAGTAGACGACCAAACCCTGATTTTGGCGGACCAAGGCGAAAAAGCGATTTCGCAACTGCGTGAAGGCATCACCGAGCTACTTGCGGACAAGATCCCGAAGGACAAATTGGATGACCTGGCCCGCCTTCTTTCCGAAGGAACCTGGACCCACGATCATCCGATCACCTTCGAGCGGGCGAAAAGCTTCGGGTTGCCCGTCCGGTCCGATCTGCCGCATGAGTTTTTGGATCTGATGAGCCTCTATCCACAGCCGGTCCGACGGCAGCCAACCGTGGAGTACCTGCCCCATCAGCGTAGGTTCGAGGAGGCGACCAAGGGGCGATAACGGGGCGCGCTGGCACGCCCGCGCTAATCGCCGAGCAGCCCTTTCTTCAACCCGTCATCGACCGGAAACCGGCCGATCCACACCGAGAACAGGGCATCGGCGAAATCCTTGCCAGGGATTACGGAGCGTTCGGCGCCAGTCGAGAGCATGGTTCCGGCGCCTGGAAGATAGGTGATGACGATCGTGCTCCCCTTCTTGGCGTCGGGAATCATCGCGGCCAGTTGATCCAGCCGATCTTTCCATACCGGCATCTGCTCCTTCGCGTTCTTCTCGAAACCTTCGCGCAGTGCCTCGGTAATCTTGTCCTTGCCCAAGTCTCGCAACATGATCAGGGTCATTCGCCTCACCTCGTCGGAAGCGAGAATCTGCGCGGCGTCTCGCGAAGGCGATTCCACGTATAAGCCGGCCACGTACACGTCGAATATGAACTTCTTGCGAAGTCCCATTCCGTTGAGCTTGACCTGCTTTCCGGAGATGTTGACGGTATCCGGCATTCGCACCTCGTGGAATACCCGAGCGTAGCCGGCCGCGCCAACGAGCAAAACCGGAACCATGAATGTTAGCTTCTTCATCGAGATCTCCTGGGCAGCGCTCTGTAGCAGACCTGTTGCACTACGGCATCGCCATTCGACAATCCAGCGCAGGCGACGACTCAACAACGGCCCTACCGCGAGAAGATTCCGCTGATGCAAGTCGCTTCGGAATGGCCCCACGCTTCGATAGTTAGAGGCGGGATGCGCGCACTCCTGGTGATTTTGTGCTCGGCTGCGGTCCTGGAGAAGGACGCGCTGGCGGCGCCGATCCGGGCCGCGCGAACGCACGGTTCCCTCTCCATCGACGGCAGACTCGACGAGCCCGCTTGGCTGGAAGCATTCCCTTACTCGGACTTCGTGGAGAACTTTCCAGACGAGGGTGCCGCGCCCACCAAGCGAACCGAGGTGAGGGTTCTCTACAACGACCGCTTCATCTACATCGGGATCATTGCCTACGATCGAGAACCGTCTTTGATCTTGCGCGGCCTCGGACGGCGCGACTCGACGCCGACCTCGGACCTGGTGGAGGTCGCGATCGACTCGACCCGGAGCGGCCGAACCGCGTACTACTTCTCGGTGAATGCTGCCGGGGTGCTGAGGGATGCGGTCTATTTCGGCGACGTCAACAGCACCGATACCTGGGATGCGGTATGGCAGGGGGCGGCTGCGGCCCGGCCCGACGGATGGTCAGCCGAAATCGAAATACCGTTGAGCATTCTCCGCTTCCCGGCGGCCCCGGAACAGACCTGGGGCATTTGGGTGCGCCGTACCATTCCCCGCACCCATCAGCTGTTCGAATCCAACTTGATCTCCAGGAATGCAAACGGCTTCGTCTCGCGCTTCGGAGACTTGATCGGTTTGGTGAATTTGAAACCGAAGCGCGATATCGAGCTGGTGCCGTACCTCGCGGCGCGGGCGGTTTGGCGACCCCAGTACTCGGATCCGGCTCGTCCCCACCCGAGGTTGCTGGATCCTTCCGCGGATGTGGGCCTGGATCTTCGCGCCTCGCTGTTCAGCGACTTGACTTTGACCGCCACCATCAACCCGGACTTCGGGCAGGTGGAGGCGGACCAGGTGGTGCAGAATCTGTCGACCTTCGAGTTATTTTTTCCCGAGAAGCGGCCATTCTTCAATCAAGGGTTGGATATCTTTCAACCGGTGGGGGCCGAGTTTGGGGCGCCGCATCAGCTGTTCTATTCGAGGCGAATCGGGCTCGACGCGCCAATCCTCGGAGCCGCCAAGGTCACTGGGGCGGCAACAAGATCTCTGGAGGTGGGGCTGCTCGACGCCCTGGTGTTGGGGCCGGTCGATACCAGCCGCTCACCAGCGGCGTATTTTGATTCCAGCCAGTCCGACTACTATCCCAGGCTAACGCCCTACGAGGCGCATCCGGATCGCAGTTTCAAATTCCATTGGGACCGCCCGTTCCACTTCGGTCCCACCGACCAACTGCCGGCGATTCGCCCGGTGAGCACCAACTACTTCGCAGGAGTGGCGCGACAACAGGTCGCCGCGAATTCCACGATTGGCGCCACTTTCGCCGCAGCCACCCCTCTTGCCCAGCGGTGCTATCCTTCGGATTTTCTCTCTCAGCAGGACTACGAGTCGGTTGATTGCCACGGGCGAGGCGGAAACGCCGCCGCGCTGGACTGGAATCTTCGCACCCGCGACGGCGCTTATGTGTTTTTGGGACAAGTGGACGGCTCGCAACAGGTTGGCGGGTCGCCAAGCGGTCGGGTGTTTCCGGACGGCACGGTTCTACGGCCCGGGGATCTTGGCGTGGGTGGTTACACCCGGGCAGGCAAGATCGGCGGCGAGCCACTCCGGTTCGACATCGGCTACCGGTACGCTTCTCAGAAGCTGGATCTCAACCCGAGCGGTTTTCAGCCGAGCCAGAATCAACAGGCCTTCGAATTGAATCTGCACTTCGTCCGGCCGCGTGGGTGGGGGAAGCTTCACAACTTCAGCATCGACTTGAATTGGAGCAGTTGGTTCACCACCGACGGCAATTGGATTAACCGGGGGAACTACGGAAGCATCGGAGGCTATGTGCAGCTGCCCGGCTACGAATGGGTCAGGCTGACCCTGCAATGGGAGGATCCCCGATTCGACGTTCGTGAAATCACCAACGCGGGAGTTCCCTATCAGCGTCGTCCGGATTGGGCACTGATTTTGTTCGCCGGCTCCGATCCCAACCAGCCCTTCTCGATCAATGGCGACCTCTACGGCTTCCGTACGCTTCCCGCCGGTCCCGTTCCAGTGCAGAACGGATACGGCGTCGACGCGACGGCGATCTGGAGACCCACGCCCCGCCTCGAGACTCAACTGATTGGCAGCTTTTCCGAGAAGCCGCAGGGCGCGCGTTACATCGAGACCGTCAGCGATGGAACATTTATTTTTGGAGCCCAGAATCCGGGGGCGCTCTCATTGACGCTTCGGCAGCAATTGGTGATTACACCCACTCTGACGTTGCAGGCCTATGCGCAGCTCTTTTCTCAAAATCAGCACTTCTTTTCTTTTTATCAAGCGAGCTCAATTAAGCACGCGCCGATACGCCTCGACGATCTCAAGCCGGTCAGTTACTCCAAGAATCCGGACGTGCACAGCAGCGCGCTGAATTTGAATCTCGTTCTGCGCTGGGAATATCGACTCGGATCCACCCTCTTCCTGGTCTACTCCCGTTCGCAGCAAGAGCTGCCCATCCCAACCGACGTCGCTCCACCGGTCAGCGTTTGGCCGTGGCGTCTATTCGCTGGACCAGCGATTGATACATTTCTCGTCAAGTGGTCTTACTGGTGGAATCTCTAGCCAGACCGCGCAGGACGTGATCGCTCGCGATCGGCCGAATCCCACTCAGACTCTTCTGCATCAAAAACGTTTCGAAAAAAGAGCGGCTCTCGATGCGCCGGTTGCGATTCGCGCAACGATGAGTTCGCTACCCTCTCGGTTGCGGCGGCTCGAGCGAGCCCGAATAGAGATCTCGTCGATAACGACGGAATGGAGAAAAGAATGGAAACAAAGATGATCAGAGGAGCAGCTTTGGCTTTGGCCGGATGGGTATTGTCGGCCGGGTCGGCTGCATTGGCAGATGAAACAGTGGTTGTCTCAAGCGCGGCTCCACAGGCGAAGGCCGGACTATCCAACGCGTTCGAAGTGGGTTTGGGCTTTGGTTACACGCAGGGATTCGGCAATGTCGGAAACAACGTGCGGTCGTTGACCGACAGCGGCGGCGCGGGAACCTCAGTTGAACTCGACCTGGGCTGGCGAATCGACCCGAACTGGCTGGTAGGTGTCTATGGAACCGGGGCCTGGTTGTCCACCGGCGAGGCGCCGGGGAATGCGCATAACAATTGGAGCGCTGGAGCAGGCGTGCAGGGCAACTATCATTTCCTTCCGGGTGGAAGCTTTGACCCATGGGTTGGGCTTGGAGTGGGTTGGCGCGGATACTTCATCAACCGTGCACAGGGCACCGACACCTTGCACGGCCTTGACTTCGCGCGAGTGCAAGTGGGCGTCGACGTTCCAGTGACGAACGGGGTTGCCATTTCTCCGTTCGTCGGGGCCGCGACCACCATCTTCTTCAGCCAGGAGCTCGCGAATCAAACCACGTTCTCGAGTATCCAGAATCGCCAAGTTGGCGTGTTCATCAACGCAGGGCTGATGGGGCGGTTCGACCTGTTGGGCACCTAAAATCGGATTGTTTGAATAGACCCCGGCCTCGAAACGCCGGGGTCTATTTGTTTATCCAACGCTTGCTTTTGCCCGGGCCTGCATCTCCGAGTGAGGCATCGAAAAGGAGAGACCCTTGAACCCCTCAATCAGAGCGTCGCGAAACAGCGCCACCCGCCTGGGTAGATGCCGGTTGGAGGGCATCACCACCGATAGGCTGAGGTCGGGCACCTCGTACTCGGGAAGGACTCGCACCAGGACACCCGTGTCGAGATCCTCCAGTCGCGCTACAAACAAGCCGATTCCGGCACTCTGGAGCACCAGCTCGCGGATAAACGTGGAATCGTCGCTCGCCAAAATACCGGTGACCTCGATTGGCTCAAGCCCGTGCGGTCCCTTCAATGGCCAGGTTCGAGTCGAAAGGCTACCACCGCTGTACACGATGAGATCGTGGTTTTTGAGATCTTCGGCGCGGCGAGGTTCTCCGCGGCGCTCGAGATACGATGGGGACGCCAAAAGCCACAGGCTCACCTGCGCAACTTTGCGCGCTATCAGAGACGAGCCCTGCAGACGTCCGTTGGCTGAGCCTCGGAGGGCGAGATCAAATCCCTCCGCCACCAGGTCCACCGGGCGATCGCTGAAGGACACCTCGACCCGTATCAGGGGATACTGTTGGACGAAGCGCGTCACCATGTCGGAGAGAAACGCCCTCGGAGCGCCCACCGGAACCGTCAATCGAACCGTGCCGCGTGGCTCGCCTTGGTTTTCGAGGACCGACTGCTCCGCGTCCTCGAGCGCCGCCAACGCCCGCGCCGCACCGTGATAGTAGGCCTGTCCGGTGTGGGTCAGTCGCACCTGGCGCGTGGTGCGCTCGAACAACCGCGCTCCAAGCTGCTCCTCAAGCCGAGCCACCGCCCGGCTCACCGACGATTTGGGCACGCGCAGTACACGCGCCGCAGCCGTGAAACTCTGCGCCTCCACGACCCTCGCAAAGGTTCGAACCAGGTTTAGGTCCATCTTCCGAACTGTTAGCAGGGGAGCAACCGCCGCGCCACTCGAAGCGCGATCCCCGTACAGTAAGATGAAAATTTTTCCGGTTCCCGCTAGGCGATCCGCTCCACCTTTACAGGGATGTCACGGACCCGCGGGTGGAGCAGGACACGGCTCGCCTCGAGAAAGAGCGCTCGGGACCGGTCCGAGGGGTCGCGGATTCCCGCGAACGCGGCTGGATCGCACAGATCGCCGGAACCGATCGGCGTGGAAGCCGCTGCCGGCCGCGCCGGGTTGCACCCGATCGCCGTCCATCCGGCGATCAGAACCACTGCCCCGATCGTTCTCCGCAACAGCACGATATTGTCCTCCTCGGGTCGACTGAAACTGTTGCAAGGTTGAGCGTTACTGTCAGAATCGGCGGCCGGATACAATGCAAACGGAGAGGGGGCAGTCATGCACAAGTGGTCATTGATTCTGATGTTGGCGGCCAGCGCAAACGCACAGGCACCCAGTCCACCGTCTACCGAGGAGAAACTGGTCGCGGATCCGACCACCGCAAAATTCACCCCGATTGCTATTTCCGGGTTCGCTCCCGGAGCGCAAGGCGCAGTGATCGGCGTTGATCCCAACACCAAAGGGCCGACCGGCTACGCCAAATTTCCGCCGAAGTACCGGATCGCTCCGCATTGGCACTCGTATGCCGAGTACGTAACCGTGATTTCAGGCAAGGCCACCTTGACCCTCGACGGGAAGCCCTACCAGTTGGCTCCCGGTAGCTATGCGGTGATTCCAGCAAAGACGACGCACGATCTGACCTGCGGCGCATCCGAGTGTTTGGTGATCAGCCGCCGCGCCGGTCCGACCGACTACAACTGGGCCAAGTAGTGAATACAAATGGAATCACGCACATCAGTTTCGACTGTTACGGCACGCTGATCGACTGGGAGACCGGAATCCTCGACCAAGCGCTGCCGCGTCTCGCCGCCGCAGGTGTCAGGAACCTCGATCCGTTAGTCGTACTGCGCGCGTATGCGAAGCATGAGGCCGCGGTGGAATCAGGCCCATTTCGACTCTACCGCGAGGTGTTGGAGGAAACCTTCTCTCGCATCGGCAGCGACCTGGGAGTGCGCGTGGACCCCAAGACGCGCGCCGATTTCGCATCTGGACTGGCCGATTGGCCGCCGTTCCCAGACACGGTCGACGCACTTGCCCAGCTGGCCTCCAAGTATCGGCTGGTCATTCTCTCGAACGTCGACGATGACCTCTTCGAGTACACCGCTCGCCGCCTCGGAAACCCCTTCCAAGCGGTGATCACCGCGCAGCAGGTGGGCAGCTACAAGCCTGCGCTCGGACATTTTGAGATTGCGCGAAAGCGCCTAGACCTCTCGCCGGCGAACTGGCTTCACGTAGCGCAGAGCCTGTACCATGACCACGTACCGGCCAAGTCGCTCGGCCTGCGCACCGTATGGGTCGACCGCCCAAGCCGGCTCCCACGAACGGGAATCTCACCCCCGACCCACGCGACACCTGACGCACGCGCCACCACGCTCGCCGAGGTCGTCGGGCTACTCGGAATCTAGCCGCTCAGACGAACCTCGTACCCATTTCTGGCCCATCGCGACCTACGGATGCGGGTGGCAGTTGGCCTCCCGGGAAGGCTGCGCGGACCACCCATTTCCGACAGATTGTCGACACCGCGAATGGGATCGCGGTCGACGGGAGCGAAATTGAACCGGCCGCTGCCAGCCAATGACCCGCTCAGGTGTTGGCCGGCGGCTTGCACGAAGTCACTTCCTGGGTGACGTGGCGAATGAAGGCATCCAGGTTCTTGTCCGGTTCCTCCGTGAACACCTTGCCCACCTCGATGTCGAGCATCCGGTCTACCCGGAAGCTGCGGAAGTCTTGCCGCCACTCGCACCAGGACGCCATCGACCAGGTCTTCCCCCAGAACGCGAGCGCCAACGGACGCACCGTTCGCTGAGACTTCTTCCCTTGCCCGTCGGTGTATCGAAATTGCACCCGCAATTTAGAGCGCAGGGCCTCTCGACGGACGCCGAGTTGGGGAATCCGATCGCCGCGCTGGAAGGTGGGGACCATTAGCGCCGTGCTCCGGGCGTGGCCTCGAAGCGATTCGGGGAGTACCAATTCGATTTTTGCGAGCGCCGAGTCCGCAGCTCGCGCGAGGCCCTGGTCGGCGTAGCCCTGAACCACCCGCGCGCCGAGCACCAGCGCCTCGAGCTCCTCTTCAGTGAACATCAGCGGCGGCAGATCGAAACCTCGCCCGAGCGAATAGCCGACGCCTGCCTCGCCGCGAATCGGCACCCCCGAGAGCGTCAAATCCCGAATGTCTCGGTAGACGGTGCGCTCGGACACCTCCAGCTCGGCGGCGAGCCGGTTCGCAGTGACGAGCCGGCTCGTCCGCAGGAGCTGAACCAAGCGAAACAGTCGATCGGCTCGCCTCATCGATGCCAAGGCTAACTCCGATCGGAACTCGCATCGAGCAGCTTACTTTTTTGCCTGTTCCCACAACGCGAGCCGCGCGCCGGAGGGATCGGCGATCACGACGAATGCCCCCTCGCCAGGAACTTCCGTTCGGGTACGAAGTACCTTGCCTCCCAGCCGCTGCGCCTTCTGCCCAGCCTGCTCAACGTTGTCGACTGTCACGTAGTTGAGCCAAAACGGCAGTTCATCCTCCATCAGCGCTCCCTGAAGGCCATTGCCTTCGGAAAGCGCGTAGCGCGTCCCCGGCATGTCGAGGTCCTTGAAGCGCCAGTTGAATAGCTCACCATAGAAGCTCTTCGCGTTCTCCAGCTTGGGGGTGTGCAGCTCGAAATATCCGAATGAGTAGGTCACGTTTGCTCTCCTTGGTTCGAACTTCATTCGCAAAATGCGAACGCACCAAGGAATACAAACCCCGCCCTGACAGCGTACTGTCAGGAGAGCTTGCGCGAAGGCGTCGGCTCCTGACAGCGTGGTGTCAGGAATGCCGCCCGCAGCACTCATCCGGTTCATCGTTGTCACGGTCGTCGCCGTTTCTGGCCCGTTGGTTGGCTGCGCACGCAGTCGGGCAACTATTCAGTCGCCGCGCATTCCATCTCGAAGCTCTGCGGTGTGCGCAACGACTCCCGAGAAGCAGGGTGTCGATTCGAACGTGCTCGCCCGAGCGTTACGGGAGATAAGCGACGACAGCAAGGGTCTCCACAGCCTGCTCGTGATCAGGAATGGGTGCGTCGTCCTCGAGGCGTACTGGCCACCGTACCACCGCGAGCAGAAGCATTATCTCAATTCCGCGACCAAGGCCGTCCTCTCGGCATTGATTGGCATCGCCATTCACGATGAAAGGTTGCGCGAAGATGACTTCGTGGCGTCGTACTTCCCCGAGCACGTCGCGGTCGACGCCGATCCCAGGAAGAGGAGAATCCGCATCAAGCATTTGCTTACCATGTCGTCGGGCATCTTCTGGCCCCAGACTCGGTCGGCCAACGCATCTGACGAGATGGGCCGTAGCTCAGACTGGGTCCGCTTCATCCTCGATCGCCCGATGGCCGCGGAGCCCGGCAGTGTCACGAATTACAGCAACGGCGACTCACATCTGCTTTCCGCAATTCTTCAGAAGGCAACTGGGACTACGGCGCTGGATTTCGCGCGAAAGCGACTGTTCGAGCCACTGGGCATTAGTGATGTCGCCTGGGATTCAGACCCGCAAGGACGGAGCATCGGCTCGGCGGCACTACAGATGCGCCCGGTCGACATGGCCAAGTTCGGCTCGCTCTACCTGAGCTACGGTGAGTGGGAGACGCACCGTGTTGTGGAACGCGCCTGGGTCGAGAAGTCGCTGACCGCTCAGGTGAAGATGCCCACGTCCGGAGGTCCCGCCGACTACGGTTACTATTGGTGGCTCTACCCGGACCGAGGCTTGTTCGAGGCTTGGGGCGGGGCAGGCCAGCGCATCGGTGTACTGCGCGACCTTGGACTTGTGGTCGTGATGACGGCAGATCTCCCCAACGACATTCCGAGATCCCCATTCGCCGCGCGCCTCTATGAAACATTCCGACAGTCGGTGAAGTCTTCTCACCAATTGCCTGCGAACCCGTCGGCACTCTCCGACCTGCAGCGCTCGACACCCCCTTGAAGATCGTTGATGGCGTGTCTTGTTCCGGACGGCGTGATACACCGCGCCGCGATGCTCCGCTCAGTCGGCGCCAGGAAGATTGGTAAACACGACGCCCGCTCCAGAGCTCTTGTAGCGCTTGTTCAAGTGGATGAGAACCGGGGTGAGCGACTCCAGCGCGATCGCGTTCTCGAGCGGACCCGCGTCCAGTCCCCGAAGACCGAGGTCGCGTACCAGGGCGATCACCGTCGCGCGCGACCGCTCGTCCTTGGCCGCCACCAACACATCGCAACGCACCGTCGCGCTTGGATCCGCCAGTTGCACGTGGCTGACGTGATGGAGGGCGGCGACCACTTGCGTCTGCGCTCCCAGGATCTGCTGCGCCTCGAGCGCCGCGGCCCGGCCGGCAGGAAGCTGCACCCGGCTAACCTTGGGCGGTACGAGCGGCACCGTCACATCGACGAGCACCTTGCCGGAGAGGCCCGGCTGGATCGCGCGAAGCGTCTCGGCGTGCGCGCCGTATGGCACTGTCAGGACCACCAGTTCCCCCTCGCGTGCCGCCTCCAGATTGTCGCCTCCTTCGAAGGCTCCATGCCCGGCCGCGGTCAGCTCGGCCGCGCGGGCGCGCGCCTTCTCTCCATCGCGCGAGCCAATGATGACCACGTGGCCGGCGCGGCCCCAGCGAATGGCCAAGCCGCTACCTTCCTTGCCCGTGCCTCCGACAATTGCGATGCGCATGACCCCAACGCTACGGCTGAATGTCGATTTGAGGAAGACCATGATCGCCTGTAGCGAACGGCTCGAGGTGACCGCCGTCCCCGGCATGCCCCTGGTCGGCCCGGGCGATGATCTAGGCGAACTGGTAGGTCAGGCGCTGTCGCGCGCCAGGTTGATGCTTGCAGATAACGATGTGCTGGTGGTGACCTCCAAGATAGTGTCGCGCGCTGAGAGACGCTTCGTAGACCTCTCTCGGATCGAGCCATCGCCGCAAGCGATTGCGTTCGGCAGAGAGATAGAGAAGGACGCCCGTCTGGTGGAGCTGATCCTTCGCGAGTCGACCTACGTTTCGCGCAAGACCAAGGGCGCCTTGATCGTGCGCCATCGACTCGGCTTCGTGGGCGCCAACGCCGGAATCGACTGCAGCAACGCTCTGCCGATTGACCCGCCGCCCGGCTCGGGTCCATGGGCGCTCCTGCTGCCCGAGGTTCCCGATCGCTCGGCGGCGGCGATTCAGCGTGTGCTCGAGGCGACCACAGGCGCTCGAATCGGCGTGGTGATCAGCGACTCGCTCGGCCGCCCGTTCCGGCTCGGCACCATTGGCGTGGCAATTGGTTGCGCCGGGCTGCCTCCGCTGTGGGATCGGCGCGGCGAACCAGATCTCCATGGCCGCGTTCTGCAAAACACGATCACCGCCCTGGCTGATCAGGTGGCTGCTTGCGCCGATCTGGTCGCGGGCCAGGCCGATGAGCGGCGCCCGCTGGTACTGGTCCGGGGCCTGCGCTTCACGCCCTCGGCGCTGCCGGCGCGCGCGATCTATCGGCCGCCTGAAGAGGATTTGTACGCATGACCTGGTCGCGAGTGGTGGCTCTCTCCGGTGGAGTCGGAGGGGCGCGTTTTCTCGATGGGCTGGCGCGTGCGCTGCTGCCCGGCGATCTGACCGCAATAGTCAATACCGGGGACGACTTCGTGCACCTGGGTCTATACATCTGTCCCGATCTCGACACAGTCATGTACACGCTCGCCGGAGTCGCGGACGAAGAGCGTGGATGGGGCCTGAGCGGGGAAACCTTCGCCGCGATGGAGATGGTTGCGCGCTATGGTGGACCTGATTGGTTCAGCCTCGGGGATCGGGATTTGGCCACCCACCTTCTTCGTACCGAAGCGCTGCGCGGCGGTGAGACGCTCGGAGCGGTGACCGCGCGGCTCTGCCGCGCGCTGGGCATCGAGTCCCGCGTGTTGCCGATGGCGGACGGGCCCTGCCGAACCCTGATCGATACGGTCGACGAGGGCACTCTGCCATTTCAGGAATGGTTCGTTGGGCGGCGCGCTCAGCCGCGGTTAAGTGCAGTGCGGTTCGATGGTCAGCCACCCCCCGGGCCAGGTGTCCTTGAGGCGCTCGACGCGTGCGAGTTGGTGCTCATCGGTCCCTCCAATCCCTATGTCTCGATCGATCCAATTTTGTCGATCAATGGGGTCCGGGCCTCGCTCGCCCGGAAGCGAGTAGTCGCAGTAAGCCCGATCGTGCGGGGGCGCGCGGTGAAAGGCCCTCTCGCGGCGATGATTCCGCAGCTCACCGGTTTGGATGCCAGCGCCGCCGCAATCGCTCGGCACTATGGTTCACTCCTTACCGGGCTCGTCGTCCAGCACGGCGATGAGGGAGAGATTGCAACCGGTGCGGTGCGCGCGACCGACACGATTATGAGGACGCGCAAAGATCGGGTTCGGGTCGCTCGCGAAACTCTGGCATTTGCGATGGAAGTTTCGTCATGATCTGGGCCTTGGTGCCGGCCAAAGCCTTCGATCGCGGCAAGTCTCGTCTCGCGCCTGCGCTCCCAGATCCGGCCCGACAGGCATTGGCGCAGCGTCTGTTCGAGCACGTGCTCGAGACGATCATCGCCTCGCACGCGGTGGACGGTATTCTCGTCTCTACCGACTCGCGAGCGGTTGCCAATGCGGCTCGCAAGTATCGGGCCTTCGTCCGGTTGGATCCTCCGGGCGTTGCCACCTTGGCCGGTGTGGTCGACGGCGGACTGGTCGAATTGGAGGCTCGGGGCGCGCGCGCGGCGTTGGTGCTGATGGCGGACCTACCAGCGATCCAGCCGGTGGACGTGCGCGCAGTTGTCGGACTGCTGTCCAATCACCAAGTAGTGCTGGTGCCCGCCGCCGACGGGCGTCACACCAACGCGCTTGCGCTATCGCCTCCCACCTGCCTGCGCACCGCGTTCGGCCGGAGCGACAGCTTCATAGCGCACCTCACCGCGGCTCGGGCGGCTCGCCTGCGCGTGACGATCCTCGAGAACCCACGGCTCGCATTCGACGTGGACGGACCCGCGGACCACGCCCGACTGCTGCGCTCGCTGCAAACCTAACCGCCCGTCCCCCAAGTTGGGCCTAAGGCCGTCCTTGGAGGTCGCGCGCGACCGGCAAACGAAAACGAAAGCGCGGATCATGGGTCAGCTGCGCGTAGCTGCCGAACGTCGACTCGGCGTCGATCACGCGATCGAGCGCGGTATCTTCACCGGGGCTCTCCACCGCTCCGAATGCCCGCAGCGTACGGTAGCGGGTGTCGCGCTGGACGGGCACTCGACCGGCTTCGCGGATCAGCCGGCGGAGATCCGCCGGACTCTGGAACTGACCGTGCATTGCGCCGGCCGAGGTCGAGATGCTCTCGTTGATCAGCGTGCCCCCGAAATCGTTGGCGCCGCAAGAGAGCAGCCACTGGGCAAAGCGGGTACCGTCTTTGACCCAAGAGACTTGAATGTTTTTGAAGGTCGGGCCGAGCATCAGGCGGGCGATGGCATACACGCGCGTCACCTCGTTTCCGCTCGGACCAGGGCGCAAGTCCGGTAGGTAGTGCCGAACGTGCATCGGCGCCTCCTCGTGCACGAACGAAAGCGGCACGAACTCAGTGAAACCTCCGGTGCGAGATTGAATGGCGCGCAATTGCTCGAGATGAGCAATTCGTTGCTCGTCTGTCTCGACGTGCCCGTACATCATCGTGGAGGTGGTAGGCAGCCCAATCTGATGGGCGGTGGTGATCACCTCGATCCACTCCCCGGTTGTGATCCGCCCTGGCGCGATGCGGTGCCGAAGCTGATCGTCAAGGATCTCCGCGGACGTGCCGGGAAGGGAGCCGAGGCCGGCGTCCCGCAACTCGGTCAGAAAGTCCCGGATCGACAGGCGCCGTAGCTCCGCGCCGTACTTGATCTCCTCTGGCGAGAAGGCATGCAGGTGGAGTGAGGGCGCCGCGCGTTTGATCGCCCGGACCAGTTCCAAATAGAAGCCAGGGTCCAACCCGGGAGCCAGGCCCGCTTGAATACACACCTCGGTGGCGCCGAGGGCCTGCGCCTCGAGCGCACGTCGGACGATTTCCTCGATCTCGAAGAAGTATCCCTCTTCGCTGCGCTGGGTTCGTGAGAAGGCGCAGAAACGGCAGGCCTTGGTGCAGACATTGGTGAAGTTGATGTTGCGATTGACGACGTAGCTGACTTCGTCGCCGACCTGACGACGCCGTAGCTCATCCGCAGTAGCCAAGAGCGCGTGCAGGTCGCGACCATTCACCGCCGAGAGCCGAAGCGCACCGGCGAGTGGCAAGTCCGCCCCCTCGAGACAGCGGTCGAGCAGCGCACGCACCTCTGGGTCGGCCGCATCGAAGAGGTGCGAGAGACTCATGAGCCTACCCTCAACCGCGGGGCGGCCAATCTCGCTTGCAACGCTCGGGTCGGCGCCTGCAGGGTCGGATCGAGCCATTCGTCGGTGACGAAGCGGTCGTAGATCGGTGCCCGCGGCCGCAGCGTAAAGCCTGCGCGCTCGCACGCGTTCGCCAGCGCCGCCAGATGCGGCCAGGGATGACCCGGGTTGATGTAGTCCGGCGTGATCGGCGAGATGCCGCCGAAATCGTTGATGCCCGCAGCCAGCAGACCCTCAATCGAAGAGGGATTCAAGTTGGGGGGCGCTTGCAGCGACACCTCCGGATCCAGAATCAACCGCGCCAGCGCTACTGCGTCGAGGATCGTTGCTTCGTTGGGCTCGGGGGCGCTCTCCATGGGCGCGCCGGCGGACGCGCGGAAATTCTGCACGATCACTTCTTGAACATGCCGATAGGTGCGGTCCAGCCGGCGAATTGCAAGCAAGCTCTCGATCCGCTCCATCCGTGTCTCTCCGATACCGACCAGAATGCCGGTAGTAAACGGGATCCGCAGTTGCCCGGCTGCGGCGATCATCGCGAGGCGCTTCTCCGGCCGCTTGTCGGGCGCCCGATGGTGGGGCATTCCCGGCTCACACAGTCGCTGACTCACGTTCTCGAGCATCAGACCGAGGCTCACGTTGACTCGGCGAAGCCGAGCCATCTGCTCACGGCTGAGCAGGCCGGCGTTGGTATGCGGCAGCAGGCCGTGCTCGAGCGCGCGTTCGCCGGCAAAGTAGAGAAACTCGACGGTGCTTGGCTGCCCGAATTCTGCAAGCGTCCGGCGGTAGGAAGGAAAGGCGCTCTCGGGAGTATCCCCCAGACAGAACAGCGCTTCTCCACAGCCCTGCGCCTGCGCGCGTTTCAGCCACGCCTCGACCTCATCGGGGCTCATCGTCCACTCGCCATCCTCACCCGGCGAACGGCGAAACGAGCAGTAATCGCATCGGTTGCGGCAAAGATTGGTGAGCGGCAAGAATGCTTTCGGCGAAAACGTCACGGTCCGCCCGAACTGGCGATCGCGAATGGCCGCGGCGGCGGCAAAGAGCTCGACCGGTGGCACTTGCGCCTTGGCAAGCGCCAGCGCGTCTTCGTCCGTGAGCGGCGCACCAGCCGCGTCGGAGAGCGCGCGACCCCAAATGCTCACGGATCAGCCCATCGTCGAGACCGATAAGGGCTCGATCTCGTAGATCACGCGGACTTCATCCGGCCGGGACATGGGATACTTGTCCTTGCCCAGGTACTTCTTGGCGAGCGAATCGATGTGCGCCGTGGCTCCGTCTTCGCTGGACCTGACGACGCGCCCGCGGATGGCGATGTGGCGATAGGGATTTTCTGGGTCCAGGATCGCCAGCGCCACCGCCGGGTTTTTCTGCATGTTGCGGTCTTTCACTCGCCCGCGCGCGGTGTTCACCCGAATGCGGCCACCGGCAAAGTCGAACCAGACCGGTGACACTTGCGGAGTGCCGTCCGGCATCACCGTCGCCAGATCGGCGAATGCTTTCTTCTTCGTCAGCAGGTCCATGAAGTTTGCAGGGATTGTTTTCGTCGCCATGCGAGCCCCCAAAAAAACAAAAAGGTAACACTCGAAGCAGAAACCGTCACCAACCTTCGAGGTGTGACCTACTTTCTCCTGAAGGAGGCTCCGCAATGCCAGTCCGACGAAAACTACGAGCGCGAGCTAACGGCGGCAAAGGCGCCAGCGCCGCAAACCAACGCCGCTGGTCCCGCGAGGTAACGGAACGCAGCAATGCCCTGGATCTAGAGACCCGCGTCTTTACGCGAAGCCCGAAGGAGATTGCGCGATCCTTGAAGCGAGCTGCCGAGCAGAGCTCCCGGAGAAAGTCCTCGCCGTTTCGGTCCGCGATGTCGATGCTCACTTTCTACGAAAACCGAGCGGGCCGAAATCTATCGGCCTCGCGAAAGCAGGCAATCCATCGGGCAAAAGACGAGCTGCGCAAGTTGTACCGCCGCCAACCGAAGTAATCGGCTCATGCTGGCGCCGCGGCGGGCTCGAAACGCGCGAGTAGATTCAGGACCTCCTCGCGTTGCGGCAGGCCGGCCTGGGCTCCCAATCTCGTTGTTTTCAGAGCAGCCGCTGCGTTCGCAAAGTGGGCCGCAGTTGCGAGATCATCTCCCTTCGCAATCGAAACCGCCAAGGCCGCTGCGAACGCATCGCCAGCACCGGTCGAATCCATCGACTGCACTGGAAGATGGGGCATAAAGAATTCGCCATCCGCGGATAGAAGCAGGTTGCCTCCAGGAGCTCCGACGATCGCGGCCGCGGCACCTCGGCGAATGAGATTGTCCGCCGCCTGATGGGCGGTGGCCTGATCAACAACCTTGATGCCCGTGAGCGCTTCGGCCTCTACCGCATTGGGCCGAATGACGTGCACGTCTTTCAGCAATGCCTCCGAGAGCTGCCGCGGCGGTGCGGGATCCAAGATGATCCGCGCACCGGCGGCTCGACCGAGGCGAATGGCAGCCTCGACCGCCTCCATAGGCACTTCGAGCTGCAGCAGAACCACTCGTCCACTCGCGATGCGCTCTCCCGCGTGGGCGATGTCCCGGACGGTAAGGCAGCGATTCGCACCGGGAGCGGTCAGGATTTGCTTCTCACCCGCAGCGTCGACCATCACGATCGCGACGCCGGTGGCCGCCTCGCTATCTCCGGATACCTCCCCAACATCGACCCCCTCACTGCGGAGTTTCGCGAGAATCGCGCCCCCTCGTTCATCGGTGCCCACCCGCGCAACCAACGCCGTTTTCGCACCGAGGCGGCCGCCGCGACGGCTTGATTCGCGCCCTTTCCTCCCGGCGCCGTTTGAAATTCGTCGCCCTCGACGGTGGAGCCCGGCTTCGGTAACGAAGGCCCCCTCACCAAAAAGTCGGTGTTCGCGCCACCGACCACCACCACGTCGATCGGCTCTAGGGCCATTGTCCCTCTCCAATTTGGATCGCGGTCCTCATCTTTCAATTGGACTCCTCAAGCGCGCCTGGCAAGTGCCTTCTCGGACCGTTAGTGCTGGCGTGCAGTCGTGCCCACGGTCGACGGACCGGAGTCGCCCAAAGGGCGCAAGCATCCAAATTCACGGCCTGGGATTAACGCTTTGCGACTTCGCAGCCCGTCTACGACCCGCCTGGACTCGTTGATGTCCTGCACCGTATCCAACCCCCGTCTTCGCGGGATCCTGCTCGTCGTCGGGATTCAGCCCGACTTCATTCCGCGGACGAACGGTCATTGGCGAAGTCGCGACTTGACATTCCACGGTTTTCACGACTCGGCGCAGGCGACCAATTGCTTCCTCTTGCTCGCGCACCCTTGCATTGCCGTACGCCTCGACCACGTGACGAGCCGCAATCAAAAGTGCTGCAACGTGGGCGTTGAATTCTTTCTCGCACATTTGTCTTCTCCGGGTGGCGACGAGCCCTCCCGCATCCGCCTCAGCATTGCAAGACGCTCCAAAGCGGCGTCGGCGGACCAGTTCAGGGAACGCATCTGCATCGCGGAACCGCTGCTTTCCATCGAGGTTGCTTCACACTTGGTCCCAGAGACAAATGGGACAAAAGTTATACCTCCTTCTCCCAGCCGCGTCTGGCAGCGCTGGATATCACTGAATATCAAAATTAGGAGGTTTTACTCGATTTACCAGTTCATGCTCAAAAAGGTAGCGCAGCATGCGAGGAGCACTTTGGGGTGGTGACGGAACTCGCTGGGCGTCTCTATGTGGAGGCGCGCCATCGCCGCGCATCTCGCTACCGAAGCCTTGCTCCCGACTTCGCAACGCGTGTTCGATCCTCCTCGTCGTCCCGAGCCCTCTCCTTCGCGAGATCTCTCTCCTGCTCCGGGTGCGGTCCGACTTCACGTGGCGGACGAGCGGTCGCCGCTGAAGTCGCGACTCGCTGTTCCACGTTTTTGATGACTCGGCGCAGCCGATCGATCGACTCCTTTTGCTCGCGCACGCTTGCATTGCCGTAAGCCTCGGCTACATGCCGAGCCGCAATCAAAAGCGCTGCAACGTGCGCCCTCAATTCATTCTCGTGCATTTCCCCTTCCCGCCTTTGTCGATCTTTCGAATACCTTTATTTCACGTTTTACACGATTTACTCGTTTGTTAGCTAGGCCGATAGAACGCTGGATGCAAGTAGCTTTTTGCGTGGTGACGACTGTTGAGCAGCAATGCTCCGGGCGATCAGGCTGCGTGAAGAGCAGCGTCGTCGCAGAAATTTACCTGCACGCAAACGCGCAGGTGCGAGAGCCCGCCAAACGCGATCACAACAATGGTGCTCAAGGCTGGCATCCGCATTCATGTCGACTGGCAACCGTCCGCAACTGGACGATTCTACACCCGCGGGGGCACTATCACAGCTCTCGCCTCTGGCGGCTCAGCGAAAAAAGGCACGCAGCTCGGCGTAGGTTTCGTCAGGGAGTTGCTCGGCGGGGTAGTGCCCGCACGGCAGCATCTTGCCACGGACGTCACTTGCCCGTTCCAGCCAAGCCTCGATCGGTTTGAAGCTGCGATTGACGTGGCTTCGCTCCCCCCACAACACCAAAGCCGGCATCGCAAGTTTCCGGTGCAGATCCGCTTCGTCGTGAGCGAGATCGATCCCGATTGCTGCCCGGTAGTCCTCGCACACCGCGTGGAGGTTTTCCGGAGTGCAGCAGCGGATGTACTCGGCCAGTGCCTCGGGCGTGAAGCCGCTCATCCCGACGCCCTTCTTGTCCAGCTTCCTTCGGATATAGCGCTCCAGTCCGTAGCCGATCAGCATCTGCTCGGGATAGTCGTACGGCTGGGCCATGAAGAACCAGTGATAAGAGTCAACCGCCCATTCCTTGCTGATGTGGGTGAGCACGTGATGGGTGGGGACGATGTCCAAAAACGCTACGCGCTTCACCCGGTCGGGATGGTCGAGCGCCATCCGATGCGCGACCCGCGCGCCGCGGTCATGGCCGCAGACGTAAAAGGAGTTGAATCCAAGCTCGGCCATCACTTCCACCTGATCAGTCGCCATCGCACGGAAGGAGTAGCCACTGTGATCGGGCCCGCCATCCGGCTTCGAGCTATCGCCGTAGCCGCGCAGGTCGGTGGCAACCACCGTAAAATCCTCGGCGAGCCGCGGCGCAATCTTGTGCCACATCACGTGGGTCAGAGGATTGCCGTGCAGAAGCAACAAGGGTGGACCGCTGCCTCCGCGGCGCAGCTGGATGGTCGCGCCCGAAACGTCGATTCGCGCTTTCAGGAAGCCGTCGAACATCGCGGGCACTTGCTGTCAGGGAACGTTTCTTCGCAGGAGCCGTGTGAGCTCGCCCACGTCCTGGAGCTCTTCGATCCTCCAGGCCAATTCGAGGACCTGGTTTGCTTGCTCGCGCGACAGGCCTCCCCAGGCGGCGCATTCCCGAAACTTCTCCTCGAGCTCTGGGTCGGTCATCGGGTTCGCCGGGCTGCCCTTGCCGAAGTCCGCCCTGCCTTTGAGGATGGTGCCGTCGACCAGCTCCACTTCGATCAGAGTCGTCATCTTGTCGAAGCCGGCGGCCTCGGCCTCGGGATGCACGCCAAAGCTCACCTTCTGCAACATCGCCTGGATATCCGGCCGATTCACCACCTGGTCGGTGAACTGCTCCAGTCCCGCCTTGCGCTCGATCAGCAGAATCGTCATGCAAAATTCCATGCTGAATTTTGCCTGTAGCTCGGTTCGCGGGCGGTGATGGATGAGGGCGTTGGGCAGGTTGTGGTTGGTACCGACCGCCACCCGCTTCACACGCTCCGGACGCAACTCGTTGCGCCGGATGAGGTCGATCATCACCGCCATTCCCGGGTGAGTAAGCGAGCCGCTCGGATGCGGTTTGATCGACACCCCCGGGGCATGGAAGGTCCAGGGTCGGCCCAACTTGCCCTCGATCAACTCCGGGCTGTAGCCGCCGCCGGCAGCGCGGAAAAAACCGCGGTCCGCTTCCAGGCCGTTCGGCGAGGCAGTAAATCCAAGCTTCGCCAGCTCAGCTGCGACCAGCCCGCCTTCCGCCGCGTGGCCGGCATGAAAGGGCTTGGTCATCGTGCCGAAGTTTTCGCGCAACCCTGCGGCCTGGGTGGCGCCGATGCTCAGCGCGCGCCGGGTGGCTTCGCGTTCGAGGCCGAGCAGCTTGGCCGCCCCGGCCGCCGCCCCGATCGTCCCGACGGTCCCGGTGCTGTGGAAGCCGTGCTGGTAATGGCGCGGCAGGATCGCCTCGGACAGCTTGCATTCTACTTCCACCCCGACCTGATACGCGGTCATCAGATCGCGGCCGCTGCGCCGGTCGCGTTCGGCAAGCGCGAGCACCGTCGGCAGGACCGGCGCGGTGGGGTGGGTGAGCAGCCCGTAGACGCGGTCCGCCGCTACCGCGAGCTGGGTGTCGTCGTAGTCGTCGGCATGAATGGAGATTCCGTTGGCGAACGCGGCGAATCGCGCAGGCAGCCTCAGCTCGGCCCCGATCACGACGCTCCCTTTGTTCGATCCGATGCCCAGCGAAGAAAGATAGCTGCGGGCGATCCGGCCGGTCTGCGAAGCCGCGCCAGCGAGGGCGAGGCCAATCCCGTCGATCACCGACCGCTTGCCGAGGTGCGCAACATCCTTGGGAACGTCGCGCGCGCTCGTCTCAACGATGAAGCCGGCGACGTAATCGGTGAGGGAGGAAACCTGCGACGGGGACGCTGTTTCGCTGGTGGCTGGCATGGGGGTCCTATGATCTGGAATGGGTAAGCGCGAGGCGCGCGCACAGCTGCACGGCCTGCTCGAGCGCATTGGTGGAGGCGACGCCCCTGCCGACGATGTCGAAAGCAGTGCCGTGCGCAGGAGTCGCGAAGGGAATTTCCAGGCCGGCGGTGACGGTGACGCCGCGCTGGAAGCCCTTGAGCTTCGTCGCGATCTGCCCCTGGTCGTGGTACATGCTGAGCACTCCGTCATACTCCCCGGCGAACGCCTTGAGGAAGACGGTATCCGCAGGGAAGGGTCCTCGACACCCGATCCCACGGCGCGCGGCCTGGGCCACGGCAGGCGCAATGATCTCAATCTCCTCACGGCCGAACAGGCCGTTCTCACCGCCGTGGGGATTCAGCGCTGCCACTGCGATGCGAGGGAGGTCAATTCCCGCGCTTCGCATCGCGTGGTCCGCGAGCGTGAGCGCCCGGTCGATGCGTTCGGCGGTGATTTGTTCGAGCGCCTGGCGCAGCGAGACGTGAGACGTCACCCGGGAGAACCAAAGACCGTCGAGGACGTTGATCTCGCCGAACGCGCCTCGATGACCCGTCAGCTGCGCGAACATCTGATGCTCATCGTGGAAGTCCCATCCTCCCGCGTGCAGCGCGGCCTTGTTGAGCGGCGCGAAGGCGATGCCGTCCAGGCGTCCCTCGAGCGCAAGCCGGATGATATATCCCAGCGTCTCTCCGCAAACGCGCCCGGACTCGGCCGAGACTTCGGCGCGGCGGATCGCGCGGGGATCGAGATTGTGAAGGTCGATCACCGGGATTTCTGGGCGGGTCCAGTCGATCTCCTCTGGCGCGCTGTACGCGATAAAGGCGACGCTCACTGCCGCATCGCGGGCCCCCTGCTCGAGCACCCGCGCATCGCCGATCACCACGAGGCGAGCGGCGTCAACCATCCGCCGATCAGCAAGGACTCGCGCGCAAATTTCCGGTCCGATTCCAGCGCAATCGCCGAGCATCAGCCCGAGCACAGGCAAGCGGTCCTGCAGCGTTGGATTCAAGTCGGCCTCCGATCAGTAAAGCGGTAGATCACCGCAACCATCCCGAAGGTGATGAGCAGCATGGTGGTCGACAGCACCGCGATGGGTCCCCAGTCGTTGCTCTCGCGCAGGTCGAACATCGTCACCGAGATCGTCTTGGTCCGAGCGGTGAACAATAGAATCGTGGCCGACAGTTCCCGGATCGATCCGATGAAGATAAATATCCAGGTGGCGATCACGCCATTGCGGATCAGCGGGGCAGTAATGTCAAAGAGCGCGCGCAAACGGGTGGCGCCGAAAATGCGGCTCGCATCCTCGAGCTCGGGATGGACCGCCTTCAGCGAAGCCGAGATCTGCTGATAGCCCACCGGAAGCTCCTTGGTGAGGTAGGCGAAGAAGATGATCCACAACGTGCCGTAAAGCACAAGCGGCGGCCGGGTGTAGCTCAGGAAGAGTCCCACCGCGAGCACGATCCCGGGAATCGCCACCGGCGCGTTGGCGAGAAACGCCAGCGATCGGTGGCCCCAAACAATCTTGCGCAGACTGAGGTAGCCCACCGCGGTGACCAGAATCGTCCCGGCGGTCGCCGCGGCGATGCCGAGCACGAAGGTATTTTGCAGCGCCAGCTTGGTCTGGCTGAATTCGAGAAAGACGAACCGCCAGTGCTCGAGCGTCAAGTTGTCCGCCAGCGGCCGGGACCAGTTCTTCACGAACGAGGTGCGCAAAAGCACGCCGTAGGGCAAGGCAATCGAACAGCCGAGGACCAACGCGAACAGAGCGAGCGCCGGGACCTTCCAAGCGCCGAGGCGAATCAGCTGCCGCCCGCCGCTCTTTCCACTGATCACCGCGTACCCCCGCCGCCCCAGAATCAGCGTCTGCGCCCGCAACAGCGCGACGGTGATCGGCAATAGCGGCAGCGACGCCGCGGCAGCGAGGCCCAACCTGGGAGGGAACTGGAACAGGCTCCAGATTTTGGTGGTAATCACGTCGATGCCGGCGGGCATCGCCAGAATTGCCGGCGGTCCGAACAGGGTCATCGACTGCAAGAAGGCGACCAAGAACCCGGCCAACAGCGCTGGGAGCCCCAAAGGCAAGGTGATGTGAAGCGCGGTCCGAAAAGGGCTCGCGCCGAGAATCGCGGATGCTTCTTCCAGCTCACTGGGAATCAGATCCAGACTGTTCGCCACGAAGGTAAAAACATAAGGAAAGGTATAGAGGAAAATGACGAACACCATCCCCGAAGCGGAGAAGATGTTGAGCAGTGGGGCCGCCTCGAACGGCTTGAGTCCGAACAGCCCGTAGTACCACTGGTTGAGCAGCCCGGCGTTCGGGCCGCCGAGCAGGACCCAAGCGAACGCACCGAGAAAGGGGGGCGTGACAAAGGAGGCGAGGATCAGCACCCGCAGCAACCGCTTTCCCGGCAGATCGGTACGCGACACCAACCAGCTCATCGGAGCGGCCGCGATCACGCACAAGGCCCCGACGGCGCAGGAGGTCCACAACGTATTGGCTAAAGGCTTGAGGAAGGCGGGATCGACAACCAGCTGTCGGTAGTGCTCGAGGGTGAAGCGGCCGGAGTCGTCGCGAAGACTGGTGAGCGCAAGCCAAAACATCGGCAGCAGCACCAGCGAAGCCAGCAGCAACGCCATCACAATCGAGAACGGCGCAGTCCAGTCGATCGAACGCGCGCTGCTGCGCTCCGGCGTGCCCTCGATCGCGTCTGCTGCTGGCCTCACCGCGATCGCTCAGTTGCCGAAGATGGCCGTGTAGCGCTTCTTGATGTCGGCGATCAGCGGCAGCATTCCTTCCGGGTCGTCTGGGAGGAGCTTGATCTCCGCGAGCGGCGTTCGCCCTGGCGGGTAATTGACGTCGGGATGTACCGAGCGCAAGCCTCCTTCGTTCACCAACAGTTGCTGGACTTTGACGGTGAACAGGAAATTCTGGAGAACCCGCGCCGCGTTCGGATGCGGCGCAGCGGCGAAAATCGCGCCCGGCGACGTCACGAACGGCGTGCCTTCTTTCGCATAGACGATCTTCACCGGGCTCTTGGCGTCGATCTCCATGAACATGTTGTACTCGTTCCCATCCACCATCACCACGCGCTCGCCGCTCGCAATGCTCTTGGGCGGAGCGGTGGTGGACTGCAGCTGCTGCACCGCTTGCTTGGACAGCTTCTCGAAGTATTCCCATCCGAGCGCCTTGGTCAGGGCATAGGTGCCGGTCAGGCTGGTCCCACTGTAGCCGGGATGCGACTTGACCAATTTGCCTTTCCACTTCGGGTCGAGCAGGTCGAGATAACCGGTCGGCGCGTCTTTCGGCGAAACCAGATTGGTGTTGTAGGCGATCACATTCAGCGTCGCACGCCAGGTCGCGAAATAGCCCTCGGGGTCCTTGTACCGCGCGCCGAAGCGCTTGACGTCTGGCGGGGTGTGCGGCGCCAGCCATTTTTGCTGCTTCCAGAACAAGAAGTGCGAAGCGTCGGAGGAATTGACCACGTCGACGTTCTTGATCCCGGATTGGTATTCCTGGTTGATCCTTTGGAAGACTCGCTCCGATCCGGCACGCTCGACATCAATCTGGATCTTCGGGTAGGAGGCGCGGAAGGTTTTTGCGACTGCCTCGGCGACTTTGACGTCGACTGCCGAATACCAGACCACCCTGCCCTCCTTGACTGCGGCGGCGACCAGCTCCGGAGTCGTTTCCTGGGCAGCCACTGGGAGCGCGATCGCAGCAACCCACCAAAAGGTGCACAGCGCGTTGAGAGGAATCAATCTCATCATGGCTCTCCTTGGTTCATTGGATCAGACCCCGACAGCGGTCGGCCCGAAACCGGATCAACACTTTCGAGCCGCGGGGAAGATCGAGCGAGGCGGGTGCAGCTACCAACACCTCCTGTCCGATGTCCACGACGTAATCGCGGTGGCTGCCCAGATACGTTTGGCCGCGCACGATCGCGTTGAGCGTGTTGTTTCCACCAGCCTGGAGGTCCGGCACAAGCTCAAGATCATGTGTTTTGACGCAGAAGCTCATTGGCTTTCCTGGGCCGGCGAACTCGCCCTCGCCAATCTCCAAAGCTCGGCCGGCGACCTCCACCGCCTTTCCCGACAGATGGACGGCATCGATCACGTTGCTTCCGCCGAGAAAGCGGGCGACGAATTTCGAGCGAGGCCGGTCGTAGACCTCCTGAGGCGTGCCGATCTGCTCGATCCGGCCCAGGTTCATCACCACGATCCGGTCGGCCATCGCCATCGCCTCCACCTGATCATGGGTGACATAGATGGAGGTGGTGCGAAACTCCTCGTGCAATCGCCGAATCTCCAACCTCAGGTCGCCTCGCAGATTGGCGTCGAGGTTGGACAGCGGCTCATCGAGTAACAGGATGTCCGGCTGGGAGGTCACAGCGCGCGCCAGCGCGACTCGCTGTTGTTGTCCGCCGGAGAGCTCCGCGGGATAGCGATCTGCCAATTGGGTGAGCCTGGTGGCCCGCAGAACGGCTTCGGTGCGCTTGTGCCGTTCTGCAGGCGGCACCTTTCTCATCTTCAGGCCGTAAGCGACGTTCTGCCCCACGGTCATATGCGGCCAGACCGCATAGCTCTGGAAGATCATCCCCATGTTGCGCCGCTCGGGTGGAATGACGCCTCGCGGGGAGGACAGCACCTTGCCGCCAACGCGGACCTCGCCAGCATCCGGCTCGATCAAGCCCGCGATCATCCGCAGCGTCGTGGTCTTGCCGCACCCCGAGGGGCCAAGCAGGCAGATGAACTCGGCGTGCTCGACCGAGAGGTTGATCGCATCGACCGAGGCCACGCCACTAAAGCGCTTGGTGAGATTTTCCAACTCGAGGTGGGCCATGTCCCCGATCGCGGGTCTCCTGAGAGGCTGCTTCAGGGGCGGACTGTGCCCATAAGGAGCTGGCGCGCGGCTCGCGTCTCGGAGTGATCCGCACCGAGCGCACTCTGGAGATTTTCGATCGCGAAGCGAAACGCCGCGCGAGCTTCCTCGTCTTTGCCCTGCGGCGAAAGCGCACGCCCGAGCGCGAGGTACGCTCGACCGAGCGCCGCCGAAAAGCTTTCCGTCTGGCTGGCGTCAAGCAAGATCTTCAAAGCCCGCCCGGCGTCCGCGGCTGCTTCGCCCAGGTGACCCAGCTGCAAGTGAATGTTGGAGCGGCTCACGAGATAAACTTGCAAGTAGCCCACCCCTTCGCGGCCCGCCTTGATTGCTTCTTCCGCAATCGTCACCACCTGATTCGCGAGATCGAGAGCCTTCTGTACGTCACCGCGGGCCTGGGCGTTGAGAGCCTGCTGCAAAGCAAGCGACGCGAATGCGACGTGGCCCGGCGGAAGGCTGCGTCGCAACATGGGCTCGAGCTCGGTGAGCATCTGCGCGGCGCGTTCGAGGTCGCCCTGGCTGCGATAGATGGCTGTACGTACCAGTAGCGACTGGTTGACGACCGTTTGGTCTCCGGCCGCCTTTGCCTTCGCGTACGCGAGTTCGGCAAACTTTGCCGCTTCGTTCAGCCTCTCGAGCTCCTTTAGTGAGCGACCATAGTTGAGCAACAGCATCGGTGAAACGACCGATTCGGCTCGGCTGTCTTCGCTCACTGCGACCGCGCGGCGAAGCACGCGCTCAGAATCCAGCGGCCGCCCCCAAAGCCAAAGCGCGACTCCCCAATTGTTGAACAGTGTGCTGGCTCGCTGGGTATCGTCGCGCCCAAGCGCCGCCAGGCGGGCGGCAGCCTCCTCGAACGCGGCGTTCGCCTCCCGGACTCGTCCAGCGTTCCGATAGGCGCCGGCAAGAGTAATTAAGTTGTCTGATTCAACTACCTCGGAGTGAAAGAGCGCCTTGCTTAATGCAGGGCGCGCGGCCTCGGCACGTACGACCGCATCCAGTGACTGGCCACGCTGGATCGCGACCTCACTGCCACGCTGCAGGCAAAAAACGCGATCGAGGGCGAAACGTGCATCGTTGGGAAGCTCGCCGAGGCCTTCCTGGATCAGCCTCTCTGCTGCCTCCAGGTCCGTCCCGTGCGCGAGCGCCTGGGCCAGTGCGCAGGATGTACGCGCAGCGGTGGATCGATCTGGCAGCGCGCGAGCGAGCGCGTAAGCTTGCGTCAACAATTCGCGAGCTTTGGCATATTCATCCTGAACGGTGTATTGCCGACCGATCGACAGGAGCAGCTCCACCCGATTCAGATCGCTCGCTCCCTTTCGCACGAGCTGTTCCGCCCGAGCAAGCAGATGGTTGACGGTAAAGGGCTTGCCCGATGGCGCCGCGTCGGAGAGGACGAATGAGTTGAGCTCATTGATCGCTTCGGCGCGCGACAACTGTCGCAGAGCGAAGTCGCGCTCAATCCGCGCCGTGCGCGCCTGGATTACCGTGGACACCGCGCCGGCGACCGTTGTGACGAAGGCTGCCGTGGCCAGCGCGACCGCAGCCTGATTCCGGCGCACGAACTTTTTGGCGCGGTAGGCAAGCGAATCCGGCCTCGCGCTGATGGTCTCGTGACGAAGGTATCGGCGAAGATCCTCGGCAAACGTGATCACCGAGGCATAGCGTTCGGCCGGATTTTTCTTCAGTGCCTTGGCGACGATAGTGTCGAGGTCTCCTCGGAGCGCCGATCTCTGCTTGTCTGTGGGAGCGACGAGATCCGATGCCCGCGGCGGTTCCGTGTCGACGATCGCTTTGATCAGGTCCGCCGGAGACTGAAGCGCAGACTCGGCCGGGTGCTTCCTGGTGAGTAAAAGGTAAAGAAGGATGCCCAAAGCATAAACGTCGGTCGCGGTGGTGACTGCTCTTCCGATCACTTGCTCTGGCGCGGCGTAGGCGGGGGTGAGCGCTCGTTCGCCCTCGCGGGTGAGAACCGTCACCCCGGTTTCTTCCTCGAGCAGTTTGGCGATCCCGAAATCGAGCAGCTTCACCTGGCCCTCTCGGGTGACGAGCACGTTCGAAGGCTTGATGTCTCGGTGGACAATCAAGTTGGCGTGCGCGTGCGCAACGGCTGCGAGTACGTCGAGAAAAAGGCGGATTCGCGCCTCCAGGCCTATCGCGTTTTGTTCACAGTATCTGTCAATCTGCTGGCCTTCGACGTATTCGAGAATCAGGTACGGCTGACCCGAGGCAGACAAACCCGCGTCAATCAGATGAGCGATGTTGGGATGCGCAAGCCGCGCGAGGATGCTGCCTTCCCGTTTGAAGCGCTCCTCGCCGGCGCCTCCTACGAGCGCGACCTTCAAGAACTTAACCGCCGCTCGTCCCTCGAATCGGCCGTCGGTACGCCGCGCCAGCCAAACCGTCCCCATTCCTCCCTGGCCAATGACGGACTCGAGCGCGTAGGCACCTACGCTCTGACCACTTACGGGTGCGCCGCAGGAAACTGCGGCGCTAGCCTGGAGGAAGCCCTCGTTACCCAGTGCCTCGTGTTCTTTGAGCAGCGTGTGCAAATCCGAAGCGAGGGACGGATTCTGCTCACGAATTGATTCGAGCCAAGCCGCGAGGCGCTCGGGTGACAACTCGAGCGCCTCGTCTAAGTAGGGGCTCAGCGCTTGCCACTGGCCTGGCTCCAGTGCGGGCATGCATTACCCTCCCCGAAGGAACCCGCGGCCAAAACCGGCTGGGGTCCCCGCCACCAAAAACTGGCGCGGAGGCTACCACCCCAGGATTCAGCTGCCCAGCACCTCTACATTCCCCAGTACACCCCATCGGGAGGCGGCCACGTCGGGCTATCGCCGCGTTCGCGCGACTGCGGTGCGGTTCGCGATCGCCCTGCGTTTGCTCGCGAGTTTCGGGGAGGGGCTTCACGGCTACCAAGCGAGAGTAAAGACGTCAAGCCAGCGAACGTCGAGATCAGTTTGAGATAGGTCATGGTCCGTTCCTTTCGATGAGGGGCGGCGTTGCCCGCCTCTACCCAGGAGATCGGAAACAGAGCGGGAAACACGACATCCTTGACAACCGACATACAGTCCATGCTTTGCCCGATCAAAGACAATGCGCCTCAAGTCGCAACTGCTGCTGATGGTAGCAATCACCGCGCCGTCGATGGGTTGTCACCGAGCCGTGCGAGGCGAGCCAACTGCACGGGGAAGCTATGTTGAAGAGGGAACGGCCTCTTACTATGGAACCGAGTTTCGGGGCCGCCGAACGGCAAACGGTGAACGCTTCAATCCGGAAGAATTCACAGCGGCTCATCGGACGCTTCGTTTTGGCACCTGCCTGGTGGTCCAGAATCTGCGCAACGGAGCTCGCGTCCAGGTGCGGATCAACGATCGAGGTCCGTATGCCGCGAATCGGATCCTGGACGTGTCACAGGCGGCGGCGCGCAAGCTCGGGATGATCGTCGCGGGGTGGGCGCCCGTGCGCCTTTACCGCTGTGACTCCTCTTAAGACGAGGTAGAGACGTGATCGCCGCCTACATTTACCGATTGACGACCCTGGAGGGGCAAACCTAGCCTTTCCTTTCCTATGACGATTCGGAAGTCAAACGCGCGAATTGCATCGCTTGGGTGCTTGGCAGTGTTTCTCTTGGGTGCGCCATCGGCAAACTCGGAGCCGGTAAATCAACGTCCGGGATGGGGCCTTGGGCTGATGCTGGGCTACCCGCTTGGACTGAACGCCAAGTACTGGTTGGGAGGCGCCAATGCCTTCGATCTCGCCGTGGGTGGCGGACCCGGATTTCGGCTGCACGGGGATTACGAGTGGGGCCTCGCCCAGGTCTTGAAGGACAAGTCGGACCTTACCCTGGATCTGTATCTTGGGGTGGGAGGAGCGGTCGCCTTTGCATCGGGATTCTGCGGCTATTACGGAGGCAGGTTTTGCCAAGATCGATTCTTCGCGGGCGTGAGAGTCCCCTTTGGAGTCGATGCTCGGCTGCGTAAGGCGCCGGTAGACTTCGGGTTGGAGCTCGCTCCAGGAATTTGGGTTGGCAACTATGTTGAGGCGTTGTTCGACGGCTTTCTTTTTGTCCGTTACGTGTTCTAGCGCTGAGCGCAAGCTAGGCTTGTTCTAAGCCAGCGCGTAGCTCGCGAGCCAATAAGTCCACCGTCGCCTGCGCGCCACCGAGGAGCTTTTGCTTCCAGGCTCCCTCGGTTTCAAATCTCGCGTCACCGATGGTCGTCCCCCAGGGCGAGATCGCGGCGTAAATCGCGCGGGCACTGAGCGGATCCTCTCTCTTCTCCTTCAGCCTTTTAAACACGTCCGGAATCACGCGAATGAAGGCACGCAGAGCGATGCTGCTCTTGATGCTGTATTTGCGTCCATTCCAGGCGGTTTCAAAGACCCTGGCGATCTGCTTGAAATAGACGACGAAAAAGCGCTTGGCGTCCTGCTGAAAACGCGACCCTCCGGCCGCCATCGCGACAAAGATGTTCTTGATTTCATCCGCCAGCGCCGCCTGCGATACCTTGCCTGGCCCGATTCCCATGATTTTGATTTGACCGAGCAGCGGAGACTCCGACGACTCGTTGAGTGCTCGGATCACATCATGAGCCGTGGCGAGCATCTCGTCGCGATAGAGACGTCTCCCCGCCAGGCTCACCAGGTGCGAAGGGTTCAATCGCGTATGTTTCGAGTTGATCGTGACGAAGAGCTCGACGGTGTGATCCCCCGGCAGCGGATCAAAGAGCGCGGCGGGGACATCGAAGTCCAAGAGCGGCCGTTCAAGCTTGGCCTGATGAAGGGCCAGCAGCCGGTGCTGTCCATCCAGGACATGCAGGGTTCCGTCAGCCTCCTGGATCTCCAGACTGCCGACCGTCGCATTCGGACGACTCGGTTTGAACTCGAGGCGACGATCGGACACCAGCAACACCGGCCCGGGTATCGCAGGAAGGGTGTTGAGCTCCGAGCACAGCTGATAGTACTCGATCAGCCCCTCGATCTTCTTGCTGATGATCGGCCTTTGATAGGCCTCAGCGCTCGCCCGAATTCTGGATTCGAGTAGCTCCCAATTCACCTTGGGCGAGGAGCGACGGCCAGCAACTTTGGTGAGGGGCGCGCCGTTTGAGTAGCTCAAAATTTCGAAGCTTACTAACCGGTCGATCACATCCGCGGTGAGCGAGGCCTCGTAAAAGTTGACCCCAAATTGTCGTACGCGAATGGCGGGAATACTGGTCATCAGAAATTCCGCGCATAAGAGGCCCTAAGAACTGATTCCGTCAACTGCCGGCTTCAGAATGTGTCCGACGCGGGAGGTCCTGGCGAAAGAAGGCGTTGAGCTCGTTGAAGGTCACTGAGCCGCTGAAGCCGGAGAAGCTGCCCTCGCCGGCGAGGGCGCGGGCGGCGCGGATGAAGCCGGCCCAGGCGGCGCGCGCGAGAGCCGACCCGACGCTGATCCGGCGCACGCCGAGCGCCGCGAGATCCGCGACGGTGAAGCCGTAGTCTGCGCTGATCAGCACATTGAGCGGTCGTGGCGCCACCGCGGCGATCAAGGTAGCGATCTCCTCCCGAGTGTGCGGGCCTGGCGCATAGAGTACATCCGCGCCGGCGGCGGCGAAGGCCTGGAGGCGGCGCGTGGCTTCGGCAAGCGGATCCGGATGGCCCACCAGATAGCACTCGGAACGAGCGGTGAGCAGAACGCCGCTGCCCGAAGCTTCAATCGCGGAACGAGCCGCCTGGATGCGCTCCACCGCGAGCGACAGATCATAGAGTGGTCGAGCGCGATCGCCGGTCGCATCTTCGATGGAAAGCCCAGCGACTCCGGTCTCGACGCAAAGCCGGACGTTTTCGCCGACCGCGCGTGGCTCGTGCGCGTAGCCCGACTCGAAGTCTGCATTCACCGGCAGCTCGGTCGCGGCGACTATTTCGGCAATGTGGGCGAGCGCCAAATCGCGCGGCACTGCCCAATCGGCATCAGGCAAGCCGCGAGTGAAGGCGAACCCCGAGCTCGTCGTGGCCAACGCTTTGAACCCGAGATGACGGAGGTAGCGGGCGGTGCCGACGTCCCAGGGGTTGGGCAGAACGAAGCAGCCGCTCTGGTGGAGCTGGCGAAAAGCGGTACGGCGCGAGGCGAGGTCGGGCGTGAGCTTCATAGGCCCTCACGCTACCTCAGAGGCGCTCCTTCTGAGAGATTTTCCAATTTCGCGCGCCTGAGGCCGGTGAGTGGCTCGAACGGTGCCATCAGAGTTTCGTGTTGCAGGCTGGAGAGACGCGAGGAATGGCCCCGCGCTCAGAAGCGAGTCACAAGCCACAGCCCCAGTGCAATGACGCCCAGGCCTACCCCGTCCCAGCTGAGCAGTGGCTCATTGAGAAGGAGCGCGCCCGAAAGGAGCCCAAACACGGGCGTGAGGAAGAAATAGGCACTCACTTTACTTGCCTCGCCGTGCTGGAGGATCCAGAACCAGAGCATCGAGGCGCCGACGCTGAGGATCAACACCAAGTACCCCAAGCTGGCGATCAGCGGACCTGTCCAATGGATGTGAGGCACACCCTCGAACAGCAACGCGGCGGGAATCATTGCAAGGCCTGCACAGGTGAGCTGCGCACCATTGAGCACGACCGGATGCGGTCGCTCGCGCATCCGCTTAAATAGGATATTCGACGCGATGAATGAAAGTACCCCGGTGAGCGCAAGCAGCACGTCCTGCGGCCGCGCAGCTCCCGAGCCAGCTCGGGCGTGCATCGTCAACACCACGCCGCCAAAGCCTAGGAGCGCGCCAATCAGCTTTCGCGCAGTGAGCGGCTCCCGGAGTAGGAACGGCGCAACCAGCACCATAATCAGAGGGTTGGTGCTGGCGATGATCGAGCCCATTCCTGCGGACATGTGCCTCAGCGCGACATAGGTCAGCCCAAGGTAAAGGGCGTTGCCTCCGACCCCGACCGCCAAGAGCCACAGCCAGGTCTTTGCATCCCGGGGGATCGTCAGCCGCGCGAGCTTCGCTCCGACCAGCAGGAGCCCTCCGGCGAGCAAGAATCGAAGGGAAAGGATGGAGATCGGGGGCGCTCCGCGAGCGAGAACGCGGCTTGGGACGAACGCCGAAGCCCAAAGGAAGATGTAGAAGAGCGCCGCCGCGAAGCCCAAGGCGGGGCGCCGCACAAGCGTCCGATCCTCAATTCGAATTGCGGCCATACGGCGTACCTAGATGCGGGAAATCGGCATTTGATTCCAACTCTGGGCAGCGCAATAGCTAACGCTCGATCGAGTTGCCGCTCAACGCGTGACGTGTTGATTGAGGAATTTGAAGACGTCGTCCTCCGGGATCGGCGGAGCGAGCCTCGGCTGCCTCAGTAATCGGCATTCCAGCCGTGTGCGCGGCATCGGGGCCGCCAGATCCGTGGTTGAACAGAACAGCAGCGAATGGACCCTTGCCCGTGGGTTTCCAGAGGGACCCTTTGAGGCGCAGACTGCCGCTTGGTATCTCGACCGGTTGCGCAGCGATTGACCGCGGCGTCTGGCCAAAGGCAATGCCGGTGAGCAGCGACGCGAATGCGAGGCAGTGAAACGTTCTCATCGCTTGAAAGACCACTACCGTAGCATGGCGACGTTCCCGGCGTACCAAGTCCGATTCGTTGCAGCCCCCAGTTCGCGCGCGTTGTGCGCCGGCCGTGCCGGGAACGCAGATCTTATGGATCCTGATGCGGCTGCCACCCGCGACGTAGGGCGGGCGGCGGAGCATGCGCCTTGCACTAAGTCTACGTTCGGCGAGAGAAGCGGTTAGATTGAACTGAAGGGAGAGCTTTATGCCAGACCACAAAACGCACGCTTCGCATAAGCATGTTCATCAATCCGGTTGCGGACACAAGAGCATTCGGCACGGCGACCACAGCGATTACCTGCACGACGGTCACATGCATCGCCTTCACGGCGATCACGTCGACGAGTGCAGCATTAGTGTCGATGCGAGCAATCCGGCGCCGTGCACACCGGCGCACAGCTGCGCGGGACACAAACAAGACCACGCCCATGGCGCGAGCTGCGGACATGAGGCGGTTCCGCACGGCGATCACACCGATTATCTCGTCGGCGGCCATCTCCATCATTCGCATAGCAATCACTGCGATGATCATGGAGTAGTGCAAGCGGTATAGCCTGCCCCGCGGACAAGCGAAGGCCCCGGGGCCGTGGCTCTCGCCAGCAACTCCGGGGCCTTCAGGCTGATTCGATCTCCACGCCAGTCGTCACCGAGACGCAGCGCCGAGCGGGCTTCCAAAAACGACCTCGCTCTAGCACGGGGTAGTGGTTGCGACTCTCTCCACTGAAGTTTCGACGTGGTAGTCAGCAGGGCAATACCACTCGAGGGTATTGACCCAGATGAGCAAATGGTTGGGACAATCGGTGGTCGTCCCCACGATTCGCGAGAAAACCCCATCTGGACACGGTGGTTGGCGCCCTTGCACGCCCAACGTCACTGTGCCTGAAAGATCAGAACCAGAGGGACCTTCTGTGGTGGTTCCCTGCAAAAGGAACTCGCAGGTTGTCTGCGAGTCGCCGGTCGCGTAGATGGCGTGCGGACTGGGCTGACCGGGAACTCGGGGCAGGGCGTACGACCTCTGTACATAGGTCATTCTGGGTGTTCCATCTCTCGTGATTTCGAAAGCACCCCAGTCAATCACTCGCCCATCGGGCAATCGCTGAAATCTCTTCCACCAGTGCCAATCCGGACTGTTGCCGGCGAATAGAACTCGCGCATCGCCCAGTCCGATCTGGCGCACGAACGGCGGAGAGTTAGCAAAGGCGGCTTGAGCCGAATCGACCAACCAAGGCAAGGTGCCGAAAAATCCGCCGCCCCCGATGTCATAGTAGAAGCCGTCAGAGGACCTTGAGAAGTAATTCAGTGCCAGTATTGTATCTCCCCAGAGCCCCTGCACCTGCGCCGTCCATCCTTCGCCAGGCGTTATCCGACCGTTGTAATTGACTAAAGCCTGGCTGTTACACCCAAAGCTATCAACCAGGACTCCCAACGAGTTCGCCACCGTTTCGATCAGCGCGACGCTGGCCGCGTCAGTCGGGTCTGGCTCCTGAGCAAATGTGGAACTTGCCATCGTCGCAGTGAGTGCAAACACAACGGTACTCACGCGGATGGATGTCGTGTTTATGTTTGTTGTTCTCAACATGGGTTTACTCCTCCGTAGAATGGGTTTTCAGCGACTCTGTTACTTGGAGAAACGCAATCGGTGGACGGGCGGTATCACCGGCTCGAATGCGCTTAAGGGATGGAGGCTCGATCTCTACCTGCCCTTACCCACTCGTTTTGGTGGATCGAGTTCAATCGGCACATTCCTTCGTTGACAGTCGACCACCCGGAGCGTACTGCCGGAGTTGGGGGACCGACGAAACCACGCGCCGGCGCGCCGAGACTGGTCGCGTTGGTTCGCGTGGTCCGCGTCTGGAACTCCGTTCAAACGGGCACCTACGGAACGGGGATGGACCGTTCGATCAAGATCAGCGCGAGGTTTGATCTGTAAAAATGAAATTCAAAAAACGAGATGGGCCACGCGACTTTCGAGACCGAAATAAATGATCGCGAGCGCAGTCAAATCGAACGCCGCATGGGCAAACATCAGCATCACGATTCTGCCCGTAACCGCGGCAATCGATCCGAAGACAAGGCCAACGATCGCGGCTTGCTCGGCGCCGGCGAGTCCTTGCACCGAGTAGTGATCCAACCCAAATACGATTGAAGTGACCACCACGATCGCTGTTTTTGCGCCCGCGCTCTGACCCAGGAGCTTTCCAAGTCTTTCGAAGAAGTAGCCGCGAAAGATGGTCTCTTCTCCGAAACCAGCGACCAGCATCCCCCACACCGCCGCTGGGAGCATGCCCGAGTTCCCTGCCAAAAAATGGTACGCGCGGTTGATCGGTGGAGCGCCAAAAAGCGGCATCACGATCGCCTTCATCAGAAATTTGAATGCGACGCCGAATGCGATCCCCCCGGCCACGGTAAGGATCCAGCTTCTGGGCCGCACATATCCGATCTCTCGCCAGGGCGTCCGAGACAACCGCGCCCAAACCAGCACCAATGCGGCGCCGACGGGGAGAATGATCATCTCGCCGACGGTCACGTTTCCGGTGAGCAGGATCGATAGAATCGCAACGATCCCAAGCGGTCCAAAACCGCGCAGGGCCGCGGCAAAGCGATCGCTCGACGGCGTCGCCGGTTCTGTTCTGGGCGCGGAGTGAGCAGCTGGTTCCGGCAAATTTCCCCGCCGGCTTATCACGTCCCAAGCTCCGCCAGGAAGAAGCGATGCCCCGCGATCGTGTCACAAGTTCGTCGTCCACCCTTTCTAAGGGACAACCACTCTTGCGAGGAACGGAGACATAACGGTGAAACTCGATGGCAAAGTTGCGGTGATCACCGGCGGCAACAGCGGAATCGGCCTGGCGACGGCGCGTGAGTTCCGAAACAACGGAGCAAAACTGACGATTTTCGGGCGCAACCGCGAAACGCTCGAACAGGCGGCCAAGAGCCTCGGCAGCGACGTACTGGCCGTCCAGGGCGACGTCCGCAATCTTGACGATCTTCAGCGCCTCTTCGAACAGAGCGGAAAACGATTCGGAAAAATCGATGTCCTGTTTGCCAATGCCGGTATTGCCAAGTTCGCCCCGATCGAGAGCATGCCCGAGGCACTCTTCGACGAGCTCAGCGACATCCTCTTCAAAGGCGTATTCTTTACCGCGCAAAGAGCATTGCCGTTTCTGCGGGACGGCGCGTCGGTGATTCTCGTTGGCTCGGCGGACGCGGACAAACTCGGGCGGGCGGGTACATCGATCTATTCGGCGACCAAGGCTGCGGTTCGCTCGTTGGCGCGCTCGATATCCGTTGAACTGCTTCCGCGCAATGTACGCGTCAACGTGCTGAGCCCCGGCATGACCGACACGCCGATCATCACCCGCGAGGGCGGCCCGCCCGGGATGACCCCAGAGCAGCTCGCCGCGGTGATCACCAAGACCATTCCGCTGAGGCGCCGCGGCACTCCAGAAGAGATGGCCAGGGCCGCGCTGTTCCTCGCCTCGGACGACTCCAGCTACCTCTTGGGGTCAGAGCTCCTCGTCGATGGCGGAATGACGCAACTCGTGAATCCCTATCTCAGTTGACTAGCCCGGAGGCACCCATGGCAGAGATGAAACATCAAATCGCCGGAGCATGGTCTTTCGCATGAAGGTTGAGAAGCTGGAGCCCGGCAAGCTCGTGGTTTGGAGCTGCCAGGGCGAACATCCCGAATGGGCGGGCACCACACTAACGTGGAATATCTCCAACGAAGGTGGCGTCACGGTGGTGCGATTCACGCACGGCGGCTGGAAGTCTGTGAGTGATTTCTTCGCGACATGCAATTCGACCTGGGGCGAGCTGATGTATCGCCTCCAAAGCTGCCTAGAGGGGAGAAACCCCGGCCCGCACTGGACCGAATGAAGCCGACCGATATGTCGGCCGTGATGCGGTATTCTTGAAAGCATGGTCCCTTCAGCCGTCGTAGCGACGGCCGCGATGACGCCCACCCTCGTGGCGTGGAACAAGATCATCCGTGGGAGCGAGCGGCGGGTGTTGCTCTCTTTGCTGGCACGCGGCGTTCGATTGGACCGGGCGCAAGTTCGTCCTCGTTCGAGTCGACTCGAGTGGCTAGGTGCCGAAAGGTCAAGGGCTGCGAGCCGCTTTGAAGACCGGAAGGTCGACGTAGCCATCGCCATACCATTTGATCTCCAAAGGTTCCCCCGCATCCCGAATGCTCTCGCCGCTGACATCTTTTCCGGTCCCGTAGTTGATCTGCCGCCCAGACTCTTTGATGACGCTGAGGATCAGGACGACTCGGCTACCCTGATGCAGCTGACGACTCATCAAGCGGACGCTGGTAAAGGCGAGCTGTTGCCTCTTGCCAGGAGTTAACAGACGGCGTTGGTTGAGATGGCCGACGTAGCTGGCCCTCCCCCAGTAGGGAGCGAGATCAATGTACTCACCCTGCGGAGTCAGCTCGTACAGCGCGAGGTTGAAGTCAAAATCCTTCTTGTTCGCGATGAAGTCGAGTTTCCCCGAAAACAGCTCGCTCAGCTCGCTACGCTCGGTCAGCGGATCGCTGACGAATTCAAGCCCGTTCCAAGTGTCTACTGCAGAGTCGACCACCCCGCCACCGGGCACCACCCGATCCGCGTCGCTGCGGTCGGCGAGGTCCACTCGCAGAGCGACAAATGACCTGTCGGTGGGCTTCGCGTCACTCAAGCGGTAGGACCTGCCGGCTCGAATCGCGCTTAGGTGAAACCTGAGTGTCTGATTGGCCATCGCCGCGAGCGTGGGCGCGTGCCTCCAAACATTCGCGCCCGTCACCTGATAATTCACGTTGTTCGCGAGGAGCGCCGGCTTGGGGCCTCCCTTGAAAACGTAGTCGAACCACGGATAGCGAAACTCCAGCAAATCGATTTTTGCGACCGGGTCCAATTTGTATCCATCAAGGGTATCGATATTTCCGCCGAGCATGTCCTCTGTCCCGCGCTGTCCGCCGAAGTGGTCGTACGGGCCGATCAGCAAATAGTGCTCGGCACGTGGGTTGTATTTGTAATGCTCACGCCAGTAGTAAACGGCCGCTCCCGGTCCACCGGAGTAGTACCCCGCGGTGATTAGGATCGGAATGTTGATGCGAGCGAACTCTCGCTGGTACGGAATCGTGCTCCGCCAATAGAGATCGTAGCTCGGATGGGCGATCCACCGACGGAAGATGGGATTGGGCGTTCCGTCGATTTTGTCCAAGTCCCGGTAAGGCCGGCCACTCACGTACCAATCGTGGTCCAAGCGCTTCCAACGGGCGGCGCCATCGCTGTAGGCCGCATCATCGAGGCCTTTCACGTTCGTGGTGTAGAAGGGCCACGGATAGACGAAATTCCAAAACACGTTACCTTCCATCGGTACATCGATGCCGGGCGCGACGGGCGCTCCGACCATGATCGCCTTCAAACCTTTCGGCATCTGCTTGGCGGCAGCCCACGCGGTGTAGCCGGAGTAGCTGCCGCCGTACATGCCCACTCGGCCGTCGCTCCACGGCTGCGCGCTGATCCAATCAATCAGCGCGGCCGCATCTGAACCATCATGCTCATAGGGCGTCGGTTTGTCTGGGCTGCAACCCTTTCCGCGCGCGAGGCCGACCACCGCTGCATAGCCATTCGAGGCCGTGCGTCGAGCCCCGCCCAGGTTCCCGTTGGGATCGGCGTAGATGGTGAACTCGAGCAGGGTTGGGAGGCGACCTGCCGTGGTCCTGGGCCGCACCACCAATGTGCAGACAGTTGCACCGCCCGGCATTTTCACCGAAATATCTTTATCGATGATGTATCGGCGAGCATCGTCCTCGGCGATCAAGGGCGGAAGTAGCGGCGTGAAGTTTCGATAGGCCTCCTCGAGCTGATAGTCACGGATCAGCTTCAGAGCACTCGCGAGGGAGACGGTGCGTTTGCCTTTCTGTTGCTCGAGGTCGTCACGCAATTGTCGCCGCATCGCCTGCTGATCCGGGGCCCGGAGCGCGCGGATCAGCAAAGCGGAGCTGTGGTCATCCATCGACCGGAGAGCATTGCGACACGAGCGCTGGTAGGCCTCCTCGAACGACACCTTGTCGGAGCTTTGGAGGGCCCGGGCGCTCGCGTAGATCTCGTGCTGGAGATCGACCCAGGCCGCACGGGCTGGATTGTCGGGCCGTCGCAGCTCGCGCAGCGAATTCAGAGTCTTGACAGCTCCCGAATACTGTCCGGCGACAATCTGCAACCGGAAGCGGTTGCCCAGATACGCCTCTTGATCCTCATCCTTGTACGCCGCCAGCACTTGCTTGGCCAAGGCAGGCATCGCCACAGCCAACGCTGCCGGGTCCCCAATATTCGCGGGGAGCTCCAACTCTTGCGCCGCTGCGAAGCTCGCCATGCTTAGGCATGATAGGGCAGTGGCAAGCGAGTTCCACATCGAGCTGGATGCGAGCGGCTTAGGCGCTGCGACGTTCGATCGCAAGCGAAAAGCAACGAACAAGAATCTAATATCGCCGGCTACATCGCTCCGCCGATGATCACCGACTACTTCCCGCAGCTTTCGACATTCGTGACCAGCCTGGTCGCGGCAATCCACGTGTTGGGCCTGATCACGTCCGTTCACGCGGTAATGAAGACGCGGACCAGCCAGGGTGCGATCGCGTGGGCGTTGGCGCTGATCACCCTTCCCTACCTGGCGCTTCCTCTCTATTTGGTCTTTGGCCGCGATCGTTTCCGCGGCTACATCGATGCAAGGCGTGAGGAAGGTCAGCGGATCCAGCACTTGCGAGAATCCACGGCCCGCCGTGCGCAAGACCGCAGTTCACTGCCAAAGTCGGCACCCGCGAGCTATCTCGTGTTCAACCAGCTGGCGCAGATGCCGTTCACCACCGGGAACCAGGCACGCCTGCTGATCGACGGCAAGGCGACGTTCGAGGCGATCTTCGCTGGAATCGAAGCGGCAACCCGATACGTGCTCGTACAGTTCTTCATTGTCCATGATGACGAAATCGGGCGCGAGCTCAAAGCGCGGCTGCTCGCCAAGGCGCGCCAGGGCGTGGCGATCTACTTCCTTTACGATGAGATTGGATGCCGTGCGCTGCCGAGACGGTACATTCGCGAGCTGCGGCGAGGTGGAATCCACGCTGAGCCGTTCAAAACCAGCCGTGGGCTCAGTTTTCGGTTTCAGATCAACTTCCGGAATCATCGAAAAATCGTAGTCGTCGATGGCCAGCTGGCATTCGTCGGTGGAATGAATGTCGGAGACGAATATCTGGGTCGAAGCCGGCGCTTCGGGCCTTGGCGGGACACATTCGCGTCTGTTTCCGGTCCAGCGGCAAAAGCGGTCCAGCTCTCGTTTCTTGACGATTGGCACTGGTCAACCGGTGAGGTTCCCGATCTGGATTGGTCCATCGACCGCGGCGGATCAGATGGAAATGGAACGCCGGTTCTGGTGCTTCCAACCGGACCGGCGGACGACCTCGATTCTTGTACGCTGTTTTTTGCGCAGGCGATTCAGGTTGCGAAAGAGCGCGTCTGGATTACCAGCCCATACTTCGTTCCCAATCCAGAGATCCTCGTCGCCCTGCAACTTGCTGTACTGCGAGGGGTCGACGTGCGGATCCTCCTGCCGGGTATGCCCGATCACCTGCTCGTCTATCTGGCGGCATTCTCATATTTGAAAGACACGCTGCCGATCGGGGTGAAGATGTATCGTTACAAGGAGGGATTTCTCCACGAAAAGGCAATGCTCGTGGACGATCAGCTCGCGGCGGTGGGAACGGCTAATCTCGATACGCGTTCCTTGCGCCTTCAATTCGAGATCAGCTTGCTCTTCGCGGATCATTCGTTCGCCGCCGAGGTAAAAAAGATGCTCGAGGCTGACTTTGCACGCTCCCACCCATTGCTGATGAGCGAAATCGACAACAGATCGTTTGCTTTCAAGGTGATCGTACGGATTGCTCGTCTGCTCGCGCCCGTGCTCTAATCGAAACGCTACTCGTTTTGCGGCGGTTCGGGGCGATCTCCGTCAATTGCAGCAAGGGTTAATTCCTCGGCCGCGTTTGGCACGCCCGGCCCAAATACTTCGCGAAGAAAGAAGTCCACCTCAAAAGGCTTGCGGAGGATTCTAAATCCCGAGACACCCTCTGGGTTGACCTCTGCCGTGATCAACAGCACCTTCGCGGCGCCCAAGAGTCCGCCTTTCGCTGCCTCTTGAAGCATCCACGCTCCCGTGTTCCCGGGCAATTTGTAATCGCTGATCACGAGCTGAAACCGCGAGGCACCCAGTCGATCCAAGCCGTCCTCCGCGCTTTGGGCTATTTCGACATCGTATCCTCGTCCGCGTAGGACCTCGGCCATGCTGGATAAAACATCAACGTCGTCGTCGACGAGCAGCGCTTTGAATGCGAGGTCCAGCTTCACTTCTTGGTCCTACCATTCTGCAGTCGAGGTGTGAACATATTCGAGGTGAATATATTCGTGATGAGCGTCAATTCATCCGCCTCGATCGCCGCAGCAGCGTTGAAGAGTCGACAGTGACGCTAGCGAGCCACCGAGGGACCGCGGAAGTGGCAGCCCCCCTCGAGGAATGACGTTCAAGCCAGCAAGCGCCCGAGTGTCATTACGCCCACTTTTCCGCAAGCGAATGTTTGCTCACCTTAAAGAGAAGGGAGCAAAAATGGCGGACGCCGTAGATCAAATTTTCGGACGAAAGATACGTGTGCTTCGGCAAAAGAGCGGCCTCACGCAGGACGCATTGGCCAAGCGAAGTACCCTTTCAGTCGATGCGGTGCGACGAATCGAGTATGGAGCCTTCTCCCCATCTCTAAAAACGATTCGGAAGCTTGCGAGGGGGTTGAACATTTCATTGAAGCGGCTCTTTCAGATCGTGGACCGCGGAGGTCGGAGCTTGCACGACCGCGTTTGTGATTTCCTCGCGGGACTAACGAGCGAGCAAGTTGCCCGGGCCTGGCGAGTCATCCGGGCCATGTTTCGCGATAGACCTGGCGCTCGCTAGCAGAGCTGCTCCACCGCGGTGATCAACTCCTGAATCGTAACCGGCTTTTTTATGAAGTTCTCCACCTGTAGCTTTTCGGCCCTCTCTTGCACATCCCGGTAGGCTGAGACGACCACGACTGGGATGTTCGAGAGCGCAGGATCATTCAACTGAGCTTCCCTGAATGCCTCCCCATCCATGACCGGCATCATCAGGTCCAACAGAATCAGGCAGGGCTGGCGGTCCGTGTGCTTGAGGTAACCCAGCGCCTGCAGTCCATTGGCCGCGCCAACTACCTCACAACCGTTTTCCTCGAGCACTTCGATCATTGTCTCGCGGATATCGATATCGTCATCGACAACCAGCAGCTTGTGACGATTCATCGAATGATTCCCGCGACAGCCGATCGGCCGGCGAAGGAGGAATGGGCACGACGGGGAAGGGTCACCACGAAACGAGCGCCGCGGGGCTTCACAGCCTGGATCGAAATGGAACCTCCGTGGGCCTCCACGACTTGACGGGCGACGTACAAGCCCAGGCCCAACCCGCCGTAGTGACGGATCGACGCCGCACGTTCAAAGCGGCCGAAGACTCGGTCCCACTCAGATTGCGGTATTCCAGGCCCGTGGTCCGAAACGGTGAGGACTGCGTTTTCACCAACCCCTTTGACCCCAAGCTCAACCGACGTCCCAGCCGCATACTTGAGCGCGTTCGACAGCAGGTTGGTGACAACCTGTTCAACCCGAAGCCGGTCCCATTCGCCCATCACCCGCTCCTCGAGGTGAAGAATCAGCTCGCATTGATCTCGAGCCGCTTGCTCGCGGAAGCGCTCCGCTACTTCCTCGACTGCTTTACCGAGATCGAATTTGCTCAACGCCAGAAAGAACTTGCCGGCAGCGATCCGGGAAACATCCAGCAGCGCTTCAATCAAGTCGGACAGGCGCACGCCGCCTCGGTAAGCACGCTCTACCTTCTTACGCGTCTTCTCATCGAGCGACTGCGCTCGGTGAAGAACGCTTTCAAGCTGCAGCTGGACGGCGCTGAGCGGGGTCTTCAGCTCGTGCGACGCGATCGAAAGAAATTCGTCGCGCAAACGAATCGCCTCTTGCGCCTGCGCAAGCCGTATCCGCTCTGCTTCCGCATTGCGTTTTTCGGTCAAATCGCGAACCACTTTGACAAAGCCAATCAGCTGATCATCGTTGTCCCTTATGGGCTCGATGATCACACTCGCCCAAAAGCGCGTTCCATTCTTTCGGAACCGCCAACCCTCCTCCTCAAACTTGCCGGTCACGGCGGCCACCTCGAGCTCCCGCTCACATTTGCCGCTGGCCACTTCTTCCGGCGAGTAGAAGAGGGAGAAGTGCTGGCCAATGATTTCCTCTGGTGAGTAGCCCTTGATCCGCGAAGCCCCTGTGTTCCAGGTAGTCACCCGCCCTTCGCGATCGAGCATGAAGATGGCATGGTCTTTCGCGCTCTGGACGAGCAGCCGGAAGCGGCTCTCAGTCTGGCGCAACGCTTCCTCTGCGTCGCGTCGAGCCGTCAAGTCTCGAGTCACCTTGGCGTACCGCTGCAACTTCCCTGCTGCGTCGTAGAGAGCGGTTATCACCACCTCGGCCCAGAAGCGGGTGCCATCCTTTCGCACGCGCCAGCCTTCATCCTCGACCCGGCCATCTTGGGCGGCGAGATGCAAAAGACGCTTGGGTTTATCGGCCGCCAGATCCTCGGGCGTGTAGAAAAAAGAAATGTGATGTCCGAGGATTTCGTCGGCTTTGTAGCCTTTGATCGCCTCGGCGCCCGCATTCCAGCTTTCGACCCGACCCGCGGGGTCCAGCATGAAAATGGCGTAGTCTCTGACGCTGCTCACCATCAGCCGGTAGCGCTCTTCGCTTCGGCGGAGTGCCTCGTCAGCGGACGGACTGTCTGGCGCCGGCCGGACAGACTCGGGGGAAGACTTCACCATTCAGCTCCAGGACATTCGGGTACTCGCTTGTATGCAGCCTGCCAATACCTGGGTACGGAGAAACTAGCGACTGCTGTTTACTCGTGCACAGGATCCCTGCTCTTTTCCCGTGCCGGCGACCGCTCAGGGTTGGAGGTCGAGCAGGAAATCGCCACCAGCCACGAATACCGCTGCATTCTTGAACCCCCTTTAGATCCGCGCGAGGGGTAAACATTACATCGCAGATGCGCCAAGGTCGCCGGGTCGCGCATTGTCTTTTAGCTGACCGATTGACAGCGCCGACGATGGCGCTGGGGACAAATCGTCATCGGTTTGACCCTCTTTGGATCCGTTATTTCGCTGAAAGGCCAAGAGCGATCAGATCGCCATCACGATTGGTCTGCATTTTGCTCGAGTGGCCAGACGATGGACTCGAAGTTATTTGTCGAGCAGAGCGCATTGGCCGCCGATAGGAGACGCGAATGGCCATCTACAAGACACTGGATGATTACTGCGTGAGCGCGAGTTCAATGGCATTCAAAAAAATTCGCGCGATGATTAGCCACGATTTCGCGAATGGAATTGTCGATCGCGCGAACTACGACGAGTTGTTGGAGGACCTGCAGACCGAGATCGATGTTGCTCGGGAACTGCGGATGAGCCCGTCTTCGCCGAGCTTCGAATAACCAGAGTGAGCTTCCGAGTTAGCGCTGCCGAACGAGGGCTTTGCCCTTCGGTGAGGCAATCTTCTTAGGCGGCTGCCTCGGATGAAAAAATATCCGCTTCCGGGGCCGTAACGCTCGAGCCTCTTTCGAAACAGCACCAACGAACTGTCAGGAGGGGTAGCCATGTCCGCATTTCGCACCGAGACAGACAGTCTTGGAGAAGTAAGTGTTCCCGCTGACAAGCTCTGGGGCGCGCAGACGCAGCGCTCGCTCGAGCACTTCAGCATCGGCACGGACCTCATTCCGCGGGAGATGATTGTCTCCTACGCGATCCTCAAGAAGGCCGCGGCCAACTCGAATCGCGCAGGTGGGCGCCTACGGCCGGAGGCCCACGATCTCATCGTCCAGGTCTGCGATGAGATTATCGCCGGCCAACATCACGAGATGTTTCCACTCCACGTGTGGATGACTGGAAGCGGCACCCAGTTCAACATGAACGTGAACGAGGTGATCGCGAACCGCTGTTCCCAGATTGCCGGAACACCGCTCGGGAGCAAAAAACCGGTTCACCCCAACGACGATGTCAACATGGCCCAGTCGTCGAACGACTCTTTCCCCTCGGCGATGTACATGGCCGCGGCGATCAACACCAAGCAGCGCCTGATCCCCGCAGTGCAGCGGCTGCGCGACGCGATCTCCGCGCATGCTGACGAGTGGAACAGCGTGGTGAAGATCGGCCGGACCCACATGCAGGATGCGACCCCGCTCACCCTGGGGCAGGAGTGGTCCGGCTACGTTGGGATGCTCAGCGACAATCTCGACCGCATCGAGGACGCACTGAAGGGGGTCTATCGGCTTGCGCTCGGCGGAACGGCGGTTGGAACGGGCCTCAATACCGCGCCGGACTTCGCCGAGGCGTCCGCAGCAGAAATCGCCAAGCTCACCGGCCTGCCGTTTACTAGCGCGCCGAACAAGTTCACCGTTCAAGGCGCCCATGACGCATTGGTGCAGCTCTCGGGATCCTTCCGAACGCTCGCGGTATCGCTCTACAAAATTGCCAATGACATCCGGCTAATGTCCTGCGGTCCGCGCGCGGGGTTCGCCGAGCTGATCGTCCCATCGAACGAGCCCGGTTCGTCAATCATGCCGGGCAAGGTGAACCCAACTCAGGCTGAGGCGCTCGCGATGATCTCGGTCCAGGTGATGGCCGACGACGTGGCGGTCGGCTTCGGAGGTGCGAGCGGCTATCTCGAGATGAACGTCTACAAACCGCTGATGATCTTCAACGTCACTCATGCGATCACGATTCTCAGCGATGGCTGCACCAATTTCCGAAAGTTCCTGATCGAGGGGACCAAGCCCAATCTCAAGAAAATCCAGGAATACCTCGACCGTTCGCTGATGCTCGTCACCGCGCTCTCCCCGGTGATCGGGTACGATAAGGCCTCGAAGATCGCTCATTACGCGCTGGACAATGATCTTTCGCTGAAGGCCGCGGCGTTGAAACTGGGCTACGTCAGCGAGGCGGAATTCGATCGGATCGTCGACCCAGCGAAGATGGTTCGGCCGTACGTGGCGACCAACGCTCCGTCCCGGTGATTCGGTGAGCACGCTTGCCGCCCAGTCTCACGACCCGGCTTTGCCTGATGTCCAGGTTCCGAAGAGCCCGTCGAGCCCCGAGCCCTTGGCGCTGATTCTTCAGGCCACCACGCTCCTGTTTGCAAACGCCGAGACGACGGAGCGGACCATGGCTGCTGGAAATCGAGTTGCCGAGGCCCTGGGCTACCGCGCGACTTTGATCCCGCAGTGGGACGAACTCACGGCTCGCCTCGAGGGCGGTGCCCGCCCACAGCACGATATCGCCGCAGTCGTACCCACCAGCATCGACATGAACAAGGTGTTGGCGACCGAGCAAACGATCGATGCAGTCAGCGACGGCCGACTTCCGCCGCAAGAAGCACAGTCGGCCTTCGCGAAAATAGCGGCCCTTCCCCCTGTGTCACTGGGCAGGTTCATCTCGGCGGCGGCCGTGGGAGCCTCCGCCCTGAGCGTGGTCTTCGGCGCCGAGCACCTGCTAAGCATTGCTCTGATTGCGCTGAGCGCTGGAACCGGCGCGGCGATCCGCCGAAGAGTGTCGCGCCTGAGCCCCAACCCCCTCCTCCAACCATTCTGTGCCGCCTTGCTTGCTGGATTGGTTGGAGGCCTTGCCCAGCGGTATCAGCTCAGCTCGTCGCAGCTGCTGATCGCGCTATGCCCATGCATGGTGCTCGTCCCTGGCCCACACTTCCTCAATGGGCTGATGGATCTCGTCCACGCCCGGGTTGCGCTCGGGGCCTCAAGAATTGCCTTCGCAACCTTGGCGATTGTGGCGATTTCCACGGGGCTGCTACTCGGTCTGTGGCTCGTCGGTGCGACGCTACCTATCGCGCCGCCCTCGCAGTCCGTCCCGCTGGTGGTGGACGTCATCGCCGCGGGTCTGGCGGTTTCCGCATACGGCAGCTTCTACTCAATGCCTTGGCGTTATCTTCCGATTCCGATCCTGGTGGGAATGGTCGCCCACGCCCTGCACTGGTTCGCACTTTCGACCGGCGCGAGCGTGTACGCGGCGACGTTTCTGGCCTGTCTTTTCGTCGGGTTGGTGATAACCCCGCTTGCTAACCGCCTGCGACTGCCCTTTGCGGCGATGGCTTTCGCCGCGGTTGTCTCACTCATTCCCGGCGTCTTTCTTTTTCGGATGGCAGCGGGGCTGGTGCAGATAGCGAAGCTAGGCATGAATGCACCGATCAGCCTGACTCACGTGGTCCTTGCGGAGGGATCGATCGCCCTCTTGATTCTCCTCGCAATGGGGCTTGGCCTGATGGCTCCAAAGTTGTGGGCAGAGAGCTTTCGGCCGATTGGTGCCTCTACGACAACGCTCACGACAGGGAGCAATCGTGTCCGCAAGGCCTGAGGGAGCCAACCACCTCGCGTTGTTGGCGATCCTAAGCGTCATTGCCGGGCTGGTGGACGTAACGGGATTTCTTTGCTTCGGTCACATCTTCACCGCCCACATTACGGGCAATCTCGTGGTGATGGCCGCTCAGATCGTGGACGGTGGGCCTCCCCGCGTCGCGCAACTGCTGTCGATCCCGGTTTTCGGGTTGACGGTGGGGGTCGCGTACCTTCTTGCGCGACGCGCACGCGCGACGGGCGGACGAGGGGCACTGCTCGTAGGTCAGTCGCTGATGCTGTTCCTCGTCCTCGGGTTGGTGTTTCGCACCCGCCACCGAGATGCGCTGGCATTAACAGATTCGGTTGTGGGAGCAATGATGGCTGTAGCCGCAATGGCATTTCAGAACGCGTTCGTCCGCGTCTCGCTCCATCAGGGCTCGACGACCTCGACGATGACCGGCAACGTCGCCAGCTTGGTGATCGGACTGCTGGCCCTGGTCTGGCCCGGGCCGTGGACCCACGACGAAGCGGCGACGAAGCTCAGGAGCACTTTGCCACTGACACTTGGCTTTTTCGTGGGTTGCGCAGTGGGCGCCGCGAGCGTGGCGCGTCTGGGTCTCTGGGCCTTTAGTCTTCCGGCGCTGCTCTCGCTCATTGCGATTCCCGTCGGCGCGACAGCTCCAGCGGCTCCGGCTGCGCAGCGCATTGCCGGCCACGTCTAGAGCACTCGGCCGTCAGGCGTAAGAACGTATTCGAAGGAGCCTTCTCTCTTGATGACGATCGAGCGGAAACGCAGATCGTATGCATGGACGCCGTCAGGCTCGGGCCGCCACACTGGTGCCTTGAAGAACCATTCCAGTCGCCGTCCAGCGGGCGATGCTCGCGCACTCAGCACCGCCGGATCATTGGGGAAGCTCGGCACGACGATGGCCGGGTCGGCGCGATCGGTCAGAGTATGGAAAAGAAATTCGCGGTAGCTGTCATCCGTGCTTCGCGTGACGCAGCGCCAGCGATGAGGGCCCAGCGGTTCGGGGAAAACGTAGCTAAAGGAAGCCCGCGCCCCTCCGAACGAGTGGTCGAGCTTCCACTTCGCGTAGACGCGATTGACAGCGCAGAACAATAGGTAGCCCGCGACCAGCCCCGATGACCACCGACAAACCTGAGAGACCCGCGCTCTTCCGGATTTCCAAAACCAGAGGGGATGCGGAAACGCGAGCAGTGCGAGCATGCAAACGTCAATGATGAACACCATCGCCAGCTCGGGGCGCCAGGCTGAGAAGGGCCAAAAAACGACCACGCCGAACGAGTTGATCAGGTCAAAAAAGAGGTGGGTATAGGCTCCAAGCAGGCAGAGCAGCCACAACGCAATCAGCGAGCTGCTCCGGTAGCGACGGCGCAAGAGCCAAGCGAGCACCAATGCCCACAAGGGTAGCAACAGCACGCTGTGGCCGAATGTTCGGCGCCAGGTGACGGCGAGCGGACTGTGCGAGAGAAGCACCGCGCCATCGATGTCGGGCAGGTTCGACGACAGCAGCAGGGCCGGGACCGCCTCCGGAAAGCGTCGCTTGAAAAAGGCGTGCGCGAGGTTCAGCCCGACCAGGCTGTGAGTGACGTTGTCCAACGGGGCGTCACCTCGCCGTTTGCACCCGTGTGCGGCCGCCACAACCGGGAAGGAGCATTCTTCATTCTTCCCATGCTGAGCATCAGCTTGCCAGTGAGACTCGATTTTCCTACTTTCGATGGGCATGCGTCCCCTGGCGATCATGTTTGGCTTCTTTCTGTTGCTCTTCGTCCTCTGGGACGCGTTTGAGACCGTCGTGTTGCCGCGGCGCGTATCGCGGCGCTTCGGTTTGACGAAGGGTTTTTATCGCTTGACGTGGGCGCCATGGCGGGCGATCGCCGGACGGCGCAAACCGGGAAACTCGCGCGAAAACTTCCTCTCGGTCTATGGGCCGCTATCTCTGCTTCTGCTTCTTGGACTGTGGGCGACCGGGCTCGTCTTCGGCTTCGCGCTGTTGCAGTGGGGTCTGGGAACGCGTCTTCAAACGCCCGCCGGGCTGCAAGGTTTCGCAGCCGACCTCTACTACAGCGGCACGACCCTGTTCACAGTTGGGCTAGGGGACGTTTCGCCCACCACCGGGCTGGGTCGTTTGTTGACGGTTGTTGAGGGAGGAACCGGGTTCGGCTTTCTCGCCTTGGTGGTTGGATACTTACCCCCGCTGAACCAGGCGTTCTCACGGCGCGAGGTGAATATCAGTCTGCTCGATGCGCGCGCCGGCTCACCTCCGACTGCAGTCGAGCTTCTGCGTCGCCACGCCGAGGCGGACGGCGGCGAGGCACTGGAGGATTTGCTGATGGAGTGGGAGCGCTGGTCCGCCGACCTGCTGGAGACTCATATCTCCTTTCCCGTGCTCGCGTACTATCGCTCCCAACACGATAATCAGTCGTGGGTCGCGGCGTTGACGACGGTGCTAGATGTTTGCGCACTGATCATCGCCGGGTTGGAGAAGGCACCGGCGCGGACCGCGCGTCTAACCTATGCCATGGCTCGCCACGCGGTCGTCGACATGAGCCGCGTGTTTCAGCAAGCCCCTCGGCCTGTCGATCGCGACCGATTGCCGCCGGCGGAGCTGAGTAACCTTCGCAAGGCGCTCGCGGCGGCTGGCCACGTGCTTCCGGAGGGCCAGGGCGTCGATGACAAGCTCAACCACCTTCGGCAGATGTACGAGCCCTACTTGAATGCGCTCGGGCGGTTCCTTCTCATGTCGCTGCCCGAGTGGCTGCCGCGCGCGTCCGCCAAAGACAACTGGGAGAGAACGGCGTAATTTGATATAGGGCGCTTGCGGGGGATCCAGCAAAGCCATGAATGAAGCGTCTTCGCGAGGAGCGCTTCTCGCATTTCGTTCGCGTCTGGAGACAGACGAAGGGGGATACAAAGATGACTCGTTTGCTTTCACAACGTCCGCGTTGCTCCGGATTCGCCAGCATCTTGGTTGCCGCTGCACTGTTAGGAGGCGCGGCCACCTATGCTGATCCGAATCGGCTTTCGATCACCAGCCTTTCGACCAAACCCCGCTATGTGAGCGGTGGGGACGTTTTGGTGAGAGTCGACATCCCTCGAGGGATTTCCACCTCTGATGTGCAGGTATCCTTGAACAATACGGACGTCACCCGCGTATTCCTGCCGGATGACGCGAGGCACGCACTAATCGGTCTGGTGAGCGGCTTGAGACACGGCCAAAACATGCTCACCGCTTCGGTCAGGCGCCACCCGTCGCAGCGCGCCCGGTTAGCAATCCAGAACTTCCCAATCTACGGACCGATTTTCGCCGGCCCGCATCAGACGCCTTGGATCTGTGAGACGGAGGCGTCGGGGCTCGGTCCTTCGCTCGATGAGCACTGCACCGTTCCGACCATTTACGAGTGGTTCTATCGCAGCACGAACGGAACGTTTCGGCCGCTTCCCGATCCGAATCCGCCCTATCCGGACGATCTGGCGCAGACGACAACAATCGACGGCGTGACGGTGAACTACATCGTGCGGGTCGAGTCCGGCACCATTGATCAGTCGATCTACCGGATCTCGATTATCGATGACCCCACCAACCCAATTCACGACCCTTGGTCGCGCGATGGAAAAAAGCCCGGGCCCGGCTGGAACGGCAAGCTCAGCTTTCCGTACGGTGGCGGCTGCGGGCCCGCTTACCGCTCAGGACGCAACCTCGCGACCGCTGCATTGTCCGATGATCCGTTGAGCCTGGGCTTCGCGGTCGCATTCGGGACTCGCAACACGCTTGGGACGGGCTGCGATTTTGTTCTGTCGGCCGAGACCACGATGATGGTCAAGGAGCGTTTCATTAAGCAGTACGGAGTGCCGAAATTCACGATCGGCTCGGGTGGCTCGGGCGGCTCGATGCAGCAGCACTTCATCGCGCAGAATTATCCAGGTCTGCTCGACGCGGTCACGCCGGGCGTTTCTTATTCAGATCTGGTGTCAATCCTGCCGGACGTCACCGACTGCGGGCTGCTCAACCATTACTTCGACAACGCTCCCGATCCGTCGGAATGGCCCGCCTCGCGGCGATCGAAGGTCGATGGGTACCCGCCGAATGCCGATGGAACGAATACCACCTGCCGGACCTGGGATGGCTTCGCCCATACCTGGGTAAGCCCATTCAACGGATTTGATCCGGTGGTCCCCGTCGAGCTTCGCTATCACCCGATCACCAATCCGACCGGAGCTCGCGGCAGTTTCACGGACGGGATGGTCAATGTCTTCGGAATCGATCCGGCCACCGGGTTTGCGCGGACTGTCTATGACAACGTTGGCGTTCAGTACGGACTGAAAGCTCTGAACAACGGCGACATCACCACGACAGAGTTCCTGGACCTGAATCAGTTCATCGGGGGGCTCGACGTCGATGGGAACTACACTCCCGCACGCAGTCAAGGAAACCTCGAAGGCATCGAAGTCGCCTATCGCAAGGGAGTGGTGGATTCGGGAGACAACCTAACTCTGCCGATGCTCGACACCCGAACCTATACCGACGACATCATCGACATTCACACCCGGATTCGGACCTTCGCGAAGCTCGACCGGTTGAGGAGAGAAAACAGGACCAGCGAAAACGAGGTCAATTGGCTGGTGGCGCGCGTTGGATTGAATCTGCCAAGCCTCTCGCTCATGGCGCTGCTGGGCCATAACGAATGGATGGAGAACATCCTCGCCGATAGATCGCATGACCGATATGCCCTCAAGGTGATCCGCAACAAGCCTTCCTGGCTTAGAGACACGTGTTGGGATCCAAACGGCGTGGCCCACGTGGAGCCGTTTACGATCGACGGTCCAAGCGAGTGCAACCCAATCTTCCCGATCAATTCGACGGTGAGGATCAAAGCAGGCGGACCGATCGCCGGAGATATCTTGAAGTGTCAGCTCAAGCCGATCGACTACCGAGATTACACCGTGATCTTCACCGAACAGGAGCGGGCCCGGCTGCAGGCGATCTTCAGTCGTGGCGTCTGCGATTGGTCGCGACGTGGCGTGGGTCAGCGACCAATCGACGGTGTCTGGCTCGATTACACTCCGGGTCACCGCGGGCCCGAACACGAAAACGACGACAACGAAGGCTCGTAAGACCCGACCGAGTCAGGGGGACCACCACCCACTCTGGGCGAGGCCACACCACCCGTGCTAGTAACGGCACCTCAGGGAGGCATTCCCAAGAGTGAATCCGGAGCGCTGGCAGCGAATTGACGCCTTGCTCTCAGCGGCACTGGACTGTACGGAGGAACAGCGAGCTTCCTTTTTGTCCCAGGCGTGTGAGGGGGACGAAGATCTAAGAAACCAAGTACAGCGACTGCTCTCGGCCCTAACCGCTGCGGACAGTTTTTTGGAAAGACCCCCGCCCGCGGCGGCAAGGATTATTGCTGCTCAGACGGAGGCTGACAAACACGCTGACGACCCAACTCTGCCGCAAAGGTCCCAAGCTCGAACGCCGTTTGAGGGTGCGCGAATCGGTGCGTACCAGCTCGTCCGCGAGCTTGGGCGCGGCGGAATGGGCACGGTGTACCTCGCCGAACGCGTGGACGAGGCGTACCACAAGCAGGTTGCGATCAAGGTCGTCCAGCGCGGGATGGGCACGGAATTCATCATCTCGCGCTTTCGCAACGAGCGGCAGATTCTCGCCGCGCTCGCGCATCCGAACATCGCCGCGCTGCTGGATGGCGGAACAACCGAAGAAGGTTTGCCCTACTTCGTGATGGAGTACGTCGATGGCGAGAACCTCGACACCTATTGCGACACGCACCGTCTCTCCATTTCGCGCCGGCTCGAGCTGTTTTCCGCGGTGTGCGGCGCGGTGCAGTATTCGCACCGAAACCTGATTGTCCACCGCGACATCAAGCCCAGCAACATCTTCGTTACCAAAGAAGGCGTTCCCAAGCTCCTCGATTTCGGCGTGGCGAAGATTCTCCAGCCCCAGCCTGCATCGCTCGAGCAAACGATGACGCAGGTACGTTTTCTGACGCCGGCCTTCGCCAGTCCCGAGCAAATCCGAGGAGACCCCATCACGACTGCGAGCGACGTTTATTCCCTCGGAGTCGTCCTCTACATTCTTCTCACCGGACGCAAGCCCTACCGGAAACCGACCGGAAGCTACGACGAAATGGCACGAGCGATTTGTGAGGAGGAACCGCTCAAGCCGAGCGCCGCCATTGGAATGAGCGAGGCCCGAGGCGACACGCCGGACAAGCTTCGTCGTCGCCTCTCGGGCGACCTCGACACCATCGTGTTGAAGGCGCTGCGCAAGGAACCGGAGCGTCGCTACACGTCGGTGGAGCAGCTCGCTGAGGATTTGCGTCGACACCGCGAGGGCCTGCCCATTTCCGCCCGGCGGAGCAGTACCTGGTATCGGGCGGGGAAATTCGTCACCCGCCATCGCGTCGGTGTCGCGGCGGTGGCGCTGATTGTCCTTTCGCTCGCCGGTGGGCTGTTCGAAACGTCGAGACAAAGGATGCGAGCTGAGCGGCGCTCCAACGACGTGCGAAAGCTCGCCGATTCGTTTCTTTTCGAGTTTCAGGAGACGATCAAGAACTTGCCGGGTACAACCAAGGCACGCGAGCTCGCCGTCAAGCGAGCCGCTGAATACCTGGATCGGCTTTCGCGCGAGGCGCAACAGGACGCGGGGTTGCAACGCGATCTGGCGGCCGCGTTCGAGCGCCTGGGCGAGATCCAAGGTGGCGGAGCAGGAGCGAACCTGGGTGACTCTCGTGGCGCGCTGGAGAGTTATAGCAAGGCGCTCTCGATTCGACGCGCCCTGGTAGCGCGAGCGCCGCACGATGGGCGGGAAGTCGCTGCACTTGCCGAGTTGGAATTGTCGCTGGGCAGCTTCTTCGTCAGCACCGGCGAGCTGGGCCGCGCTGAAGACCATGTGCGCTCCGCCATACGGAATATCGAGGGGTTGACCGCCTCGGACCCGGACGGGCTCGATCGGCGCGGCCGGCTGGCCGCCGCCTACCACAGGCTGGGCTTCGTACAAGCACGGCGCGCCGACGAACGCGCCGCTACCGGCTCTTTGAAGACAGCGATCTCGTACAGCGAAGCCTTTTGCGGCGCCCATCCGCAGGATGCAAGCGCGCGCGCCAGCCTGGCCTTCATTCGCAACGATCTCGCACAGCGGCTCGAGCGGGCCGGACAAGTCGAAGCAGCGCTGGAGAACACCCGCAAGGCCCGCGGCATCCAAGAGGCGCTCATCCAGGCAGACCCTGCCAACACGCGCTTTCAGCGCGACCTGATTGTCACCCTGACGTCGGAAGGAAGGTATCTTCTCGCATTAGACAAGAACCACGAGGCGCTCGAGACGCACCGCCGCGGGCTCGCGCTGGCGGAATCGCAGCTCGCGACGGATCCGCAAAACAGGTGGGCCCAAATTGCAGTGATGATGTCGTCCCACGCCGTCGCAGGAGCCCTGGTCAAGAGGGGCCAAACGAGCGCGGCGGTCGAACGGCTCACGCAGGGGGCGCGAATAGGAGACTCAGTGGTGGCCGCGGATCCAGCCGGCGCGTTCGCGCGCAATGAGTTGGCCGATGTCTACACCGATCTTGGCACCATCTTGGTGGAGAGCAAAATCGTCGAGAGTTCGAGAGAGGGTTGTCAGTTTCTCAAGCGCGCCGTCGAGATGTGGAAAGCGCTACAGCGCGACGACCGAATGTTTGGGGAATACCAGCCCGACCAAGAGCGAGCAGTGGCGGGGCTCGCGCGCTGCCCACCCCACAGCCCCTGAGGTACCGGTTTAGCCAGAGGGACTAGATGGGCCGGTTACGAGGAGCGATGCGCCCAGGCGTCGAGAACCTGCTTCTCCTTGTCCGCGGAGAGGTAGTCATCCCAATGCAAGGTCTCGTGTAGCGAGCGAAAATAAGTGAGACAATCCAGAGCGGTCTCCTGAAAAGGTCTTGTTTGCCATCCCGCGCGGAAGGCCTTCTCGCTGCTGACCTCCAACAGGCCAGGCATTGCCCCCGCGGGACGCACAATCGTAAGTTTGTCGCCGAGGATTGCGTGCAGCCTTCTTTCGCTTTCCGCCTTACCGCGGTTGTATTTCCGACCTGGCCCGATCCAAGACTCAAGAGGAGCAGTCTCCTCGATGCCAGCCCTTCCGAATTCTTTGGAGTCGTATGCGGCGATCGATGAGACATAGAGGTAGTGTCCGACCCGGTTCTTAAGAAACTCCGCAGCCGATGCGGCGAGGGCAGGGTCGTTTGGCCATACATCCACCACCGCATCGAAGCGTCTCCGTGCTAGAGCCGACAAGTCTTCGTCGCCAGGAGTGCTGCTACGAAAACCTCTCAGCTTTTCCTGATGCGGAAACAGATCCGGATTCGTAACGCCACGATTGAAAAGCGTGACGGTATGCCCCTCCGCTATCGCACCCTCGACGAGTGCGGGACCTAAAAAACTGGTGCCGCCGAGCACAGAACGCGTTTCGGGAGAACGCTCGCCAAGGCCCGGAGGGAAAACAAGGGCGAAGCAGCTGCCGCCACAAGTGAACGCTTTATGAAATCCCTGCGGTCCATGGATCTCCCCCTCCCTCGCGTTTCGCGCTTGTGACTTGTCGGGATGGCAAACAGCGGCGCCGGCTCAACATTCCGGTCCAAAATCGCTAGACAGCATCGCTGTCGGAAGTAGGCTGAGACCTCAACCATCGGGGGAACTCCATGCAGCGATTCACGTTGGTCCTTGCCGGGCTGATCCTTGGCCTGGTTGTCTCTGTCCAATCCTCGCGTGCTGACACCATCACCTATCGGGTACCAGGGCTTTCGAGAAGAGCGGAAATCGTCGTCGACCGGTGGGGAATCCCTCACATCTATGCAAGAACGATGGAAGACCTCTTCTTTGTGCAGGGCTTCAACGCCGCGAGAGACCGACTTTGGCAGCTGGATCTGTGGCGCCGCCAGGGTGAGGGAAAGCTAGCGGAGGCGTTCGGCGAGCGCTTCGTGAGTCAAGATCGAGCGGCTCGCCTGTTCTTGTATCGCGGCGACCTCGATCGGGAATTCAGCAGCTATCATCCCCAGGGCAGAGAGATCCTCACCGCGTTCACGAACGGCATCAACGCGTATATTGACTTGACCCGTGCTCGGCCCGAGCTTCTCCCGATCGAGTTTCAGATTACCGGAGCGAGACCCGGTCACTGGAGCGTCACCTCGCCGCTGATTCGGATCTTCGGGCTCACCCGAAATTTGAGCCGAGAGGTGAACGTGGCGCAGTTGCTGAACTACCTGACGCCGGATGAGCTCGAACGACTCTCGTATTTCCAACCGCCGACGCATCTCGTGGTGCCCGAAGGTCTCGATCTTTCGCTGATCGATCCGAGCGTGATCGCGAGCTACAATCTGGCGCGTCGAGGCGTGACCTTCCGGCCCGACGACTTCGCCCAGAAGTTGAGCAAGGAGCAACGCGTACGCTGGGCTCAGCGGTTGTCGTTGCCGCCGATTGGCCAAAATGACAATCCGTTGCAGCCGCGGTTCGAGAGCAACAACTGGACGATCTCCGGTCGGCTTACCGAAACCGGCTCCCCGATTCTTGCCGGAGATCCGCACCGGGCGCAGAGCGTTCCGTCGCTTCGCTACATCGCCCACCTGAACGGTCCCGGGTGGAACGTGATCGGTGCCGGGGAGCCATCGCTGCCGGGCATCTCCTTGGGTCACAACGAGCGGATCGCCTACTCATTGACAATCTTCTCATTCGCCGATGAGGAGGACCTCTACGTCTACGACACCAATCCTGACAACCCATTGCAATATCGATATCGAGGGGAGTGGGAAAACATGCGGGTAGTCGAGGATACGATTCCCGTCCGCGGACACGATCCGGTGCCAGTCCAACTCAAATTCACGCGACACGGACCGGTCCTGTCCGAGGACCTGGCACATCACAAAGCCTACGCACTCCGCGCGGCATACCTCGAGCACGAAGGAACCGCCGTTTACCTAGCCAGTCTCCGCGTGGACCAGGCGCAGAACTGGGAACAATTCGTTCGGGGGATGGAGAGACACTACACGCCGAGCGAGAACATGGTTTACGCGGACGCGGACGGAAACATTGGCTGGTTTGGCTGCAGCATCGCGCCGATACGTCCGAACTGGAATGGAATGCTTCCGGTTCCAGGCGATGGGACTTACGAGTGGGACGGATTCCTCGATACTCGTCTGCTGCCGCGGATCCTCAATCCGAGCGAAGGATTCTTCGCCAGCGCCAATCAATACAACATTCCCGATGATTATCCGTACACCTACGTGTCAGGCCATGAATGGACCGAACCTTATCGGTTCAACCGCATTGTCGACGTGCTTGGAAGCGCTGACCGATTCCGGCTTAGCGACTCGGAGCGGCTGCAGTATGATGAGTTGTCGTTGCCAGCGCGCGATCTGGTGCCATTTCTCGACAACCTTCACTCTCCCGATCCAAACGTGGAACGCGCCTTGGGAATGCTCCATCAGTGGGACTACGTGCTTTCCCAGGATTCCGTCCCCGCAGCGATCTACGAGATTTGGGTGAACCGTCTTCACCCGAATGTGTTCAGTCTGTACGTGCCGGAACAAGCCCGTGCGATCTTCGGCCAAGGCAGCCGGGTGGTACTGACGGAGCTGCTTCGCTCGCTCGGCGGCGGCCGAGACGAAATCGTGCTGCAGAGTCTTGCGCAGGCGGTTGCTACCCTGAGGCAGTTGCTCGGGGACGACATGTCGCGTTGGCAGTGGGGCAGATTGCACCACATGACCTACGAGCACCAACTCACGCCAGCGAGACCTGAGCTAGAAGAGTTGCTCAACGTCGGTCCACTCCCGATTGGGGGTGACGGCTTCACTGTTCACAATACCGGCTATCGCCTGAGTGACTTCAACCAGAGTGGAGGTGCCTCTTACCGCGAGGTGATGGACCTCTCGGACTGGGATCGATCGGTCACGCTCAACTCACCCGGACAATCGGGCGATCCGAACAGCCACCACTACCGAGATCTGTTCCCCAATTGGACCGAGGGAAGATTCGTTCCGCTACTATTCACCCGAGAACGGGTGATGGAAGCGGCGGAGAGAATCTACGTCCTCCGGCCGAGACATCACGATCCGGGGACTACCGACGAAAACTGATCTCGGCATTGCAACGAGTGTCAGCGCCACTCAACTATCCCAGCGCTCGATGTGCGTTACAGATCTTGTGTCCTGCCACAAGATTCGTAACAAACATGGGAGTGCGGCGTATGACTACTGAACTCACGAATCCAACCGTAAGAGCTGCAATCACGGCGCTCCAGAACGGAGACCGAAATGCTTGGTCGGCCCTGTTCGAGCCCGATGCCAAGCTCTACGATGACGGCAGCCCTCGCGACCTCAAGGAGTTCAGCCGAGACGCGCTCGGCCACGAACGGTTTACGAGAATCGAATGTGTCGAGAACGGCGGGCTCGATTTGGTCGGCGCCTTCCACTCGGACCAGTGGGGCGACTTTCGCACCTATTTCAAATTTCAGCTCTCACCCTCGGGCAAGATCAAGCGCCTCGATATCGGCCAAGCGAAATAGTCTGAAACCCTTTTCTGCGACCCCACGTACAGGGCCCAGACCATAGGGGTCTATAGAGGGAGTCTGCCATTTTAGGCTTATCGATCCTACGAGTTCGACTTGATGTTCCAGGCGATGCAACGAGATGTCCAGCGCATCGCTAAACGCCCCTCGACATCCAATAGGCCCAAACGATCAGAAACGATCACAGGAGAACGAGATGAATCTCAAGAGAATGCCATTCGTAGTTGGTGCGCTGTTTCTGTCCGCTGCATTCGCAGCGCCATCGACAGCCGGCACAATCGTCTTCGAGAAACCGCTGCAGAGTGAAGATTTGACCGCGGCACACTTCGACGTCAACCGCCAGCTTGGCCGTGCCTGGATTGACGTGGAGCTCACCCTCACGACAATCACCGAAGCCCAAGAATCGGAAGTGATCCCCCGAGGGCTCGATGGGCTCTATTATGATCAGACAAGTAAACAGGTGATTTACCGAAACGGGTTGGGCCAGGTTGTATGCGCCGAGGATTGGCACTTTCTCGGATCGACGTCGTTGAAGGACACGGGACAGTGCCGATTGAGCCTGAGCTCGGAAAAGCGCACGGTCGACGACGGATTCCAGGGCCGCCAAGAGACAGTCGGCAGAGTTGTGTTCGACGCGGCCGCTACCAACAGCGGCAACTGAGTTTCCGTCTGGGTCCAATGTGAGGAGTGGTCTGACAATTCGGGTTGGGCAGGCTGGCGCGCTAAGCTTCACCAATGATTCGGATCCTTCGCTTTGGCGTGCCAGCCGCTGTCCTCATGGCGATGGGGGCGGTGCTGACCTATTGGCTGCTCGCCCCGAAGCCGGCGAGACCACCAGACCCAGCCGCTCTGGTTGACCGGGTCCGGGAGGTCACTCGGTTAGAGACCTTGGATGTTTCGGTCTACAAGAAGGTTTCGTTTGAGCCAGACCCGACGCCGGCCGGCTCGTTCTGGGGTGACGTGTTCAACTGGGCCAGGTACTCGCTTCATCCGCCCCGCGGCAAGGCGATCATTTTTGCCGACGTTCACCTCGGATTTCAGTTTTCGAAGATCGATCAATCGAACCTGCGCGCCGTGGGCTCCCGAGTCGAGGTCCAGCTTCCGCCGCTTCAAGCACATGTCGAGTTGAAGCCCGGAGAAACGGAGGTCATTGGATCGAATTTGGACTCGGAGCAGACCGCGCAGCTCCTCGATCTTGCGCGTGCAGCTTTCGAGCGCGAAGCGCTTGGGGATTCGAAGTTGCGCGAGCGAGCGCGGGCCTCGGCGGAACGATCCCTTCGCGAACTTCTCTTGAGTCTGGGATTTAGGGAGGTGCTGTTCGTCGATTCGCCGCGCGGCGCCAGCTCTGGCTAACCAGCACCCATCGGAAGGGGCAGAGCCTAGCTTCCGGCGCTCGGTGCCGCGACCGGGCTCTGCGCCGCGGCGCGGAGATCAACTGGCTTCGCTCCAGGCACAAACGGTCGAACGATAAAAGTCCATAGCATGAAGCGCCACCAGCTCCGCTGCAGCAGGCACGGGTGAATCTTATGAGCGTGCTTGGCGTGGAGCCGAGGCAGCTCGGACCAGTGCACTCCGGGGTGATGGTGATGCAGCGTGTGGTAGCCGTTGTTGAACAGCAAGGCATTGAGAAGCGGCGACACGAAATTCCGCGAATGCTGCCACTCGCTCGTCTCATCCGCTTCGACGTGTTGCACGTAGTTGAACACCTGAATCACAAACAGGGCGAACTGCTGGGGCAAGACGTAAAAGAGCAGCGCCTTGCGCCAATCGAGCAGCAACACCACTGCCATGAAGCCGAAGAACACCAGGTACTCACTCGCCGCGAGCCAGAATGAACGTCGATCCTTGCGCCACAGCTCGCGGAAAAACCGCTTGACGTCGGCTTGCTGATTGATGCCGGTGATGGTCGGATACACCAGCAGCGCGAGCAGGTGATTTCGCTTGAAGAGAATGGGCGAGCGGCCGCTGTCCCCCGGCCGGTTGTTGAACTTGTGATGATTTTGATTGTGCGTCGGTACCCAGGCAATCGCCGGATGGCCGTAATGAATCGAAATCACGTAGCTGGTCAGTAGATTCAACGGCCGCACTTTCCAGATCGAGAGGTGGTTGTGGTTGTGGCTAATCACCGCGACGGTGACCGACATGAACAAATAGAGCGCGTAAATGACCGGGTGGAACCCAATGAACTTCCACTGGAGAACCGCCAGGAACACCGTGAAAGCGAGATAGCCGACGGTGCGACGGTCTGCCGAGTAGCGCAGCATCAGTACGCCTCCTTTCCGCCGCGACCGTGAACGGAGAGGGATGGTAGGCAATTGACTTCTCTTTAACAAGCCGTTCTCGCAGTGCGAGTCAAGTTGTCCGCTCCGTTGGCCAGTGAACGAGTGGGGATGGGGCTATGTAACTGGAAAGGGTTCGGTCCGCTCGAGGGAGCCTCGATCCCACCCTCCGAGTTTCGCTCCCGCCTCGTAGGTGGTCTGAAGAAAATCGAGTACCGCGCGTCGAGGTGAGGGCGCCTTTCGCGCATCGTCGTAACGCAGCAAAAATTCGCGGTAGCCGTCGTAATAGAAGGCCTTGTCCGGCCGCACGGTCGAGGTTGGGAAGCCGTGGGGTTGCGGCAACGCGTATGCGTAAAACGCAGGCTCCGGAAAGCGAGTGTCCCCCGGCCAAAAGCCAGCGCTGATGACTTCGTGAGAGTAGGCCTCGCGGTCAACTGCGTTGGCTCCCTCTGGCGGCGGCACCCGGCGACCGGAGAACCACGTCAGCGCCATATCCATTCCACCCCAAAAGAAATGGACAGGACTGCGTTTGCCCACGAATGAAGGGTGAGATTCTCTCAAGAGCTCATCTGCCGTAGTCAGCACCCGCCAAAATCGGCGCGCGTACTCCGAATCGTAGGACTGATGAACCGTGTCCTCGGGAAACGGGATGACCTCCGAAAACTCGACCGGCTTGGGCCAGATGTTGAACTCGATGCCGAGGGAGGAAAGCATCGCTCCGAGCTCTCGATAAAAATCGGCCACGCTCCGCGGAAACAGGCCCACTGACTTTTGAAAACCGTCGGTCGTGCGCAACTGGAGCTTGTGCTCCAGGAAATCAAACTCCGCTTCGAAGGCGCGCTTCCCATCCGGGATGAGACCACTGCTCAGCCCGCGCCCGCTCACGGAGAAGGTCACGTGCCACCAATGGTTCTCCGGCGCGCAGCGGGCGAGCTTCAACTTCCCGACCATCTGCATCCACATGTGAAGCGTGTCGCACGTATCTCGCCAGGCGCTCAGTGCCAGTGGCGGCCAGGATTCCAAATCGTCGAGTCTTGCAGGATCAGGTCGACTCACGCCTTACCCAACAGAGTCGTGGCTGCTACCACGACCCGATCCGGTTCGAAACCAAATTTCCGCTGGAGCTCCTTGAGCGGCGCCGAGGCTCCGAACGTCTTCATCCCGATCACGTGGCCCGATCTTCCGACGTATCGCTCCCATCCGAACGTGGAGGCCTGCTCGATCGCGACCCGCGCCTTGACCGCGGGGGGCAGCACGCTGTCCCGATATTCCTGCGTCTGGTTCTCGAAGATCTCCCACGAGGGCATGGAGACGACGCGCGACCGGATGCGCTGGGCGAGCAGCTTGCCGTGGGCCTCCACCGCAAGACTCAACTCGCTCCCCGAGGCAATCAGGATCACCTCGGGATTCCCACCCGGGGGATCCGCGAGCACGTACGCACCGCGCGCGACGCCCGTCGCAGGAGCGTAGATGCGCCGATCGAGCGTCGGCAACGGCTGCCTTGAAAGCGCGAGCACAGCCGGCTGGTGGCGGAGCTGCATCACGTAACGGTACGCCTCCACGACCTCGTTGGCATCGCCGGGCCGCAGCGTGATCAGCCCGGGAATGGCGCGCAGCGACGCGAGGTGCTCCACCGGCTGGTGGGTCGGGCCATCCTCGCCGTCACCCATCGCGTCGTGCGTGAACACGAAAATGGTCGGCAGCTCCATCACCGCGGACAGCCGAATGGCCGGCCGCGCGTAGTCGCTGAAGATGAAGAACGTTGCACCGAACGCCCGCAGCTTCGAAAGCGAAAGACCGTTGACAGCCGCCGCCATCGCGTGCTCGCGGATACCGAAGTGCAGGTTCTTGCCGGTCGGGCTGTTGGCCTGGAAATGCCCCGCGCCTTCGTACGTCAACGTGGTCTTGTTCGATGAGCCGAGATCCGCCGAGCCCCCGAGGAACCACGGGATGTTTTGTGCGAGCACGTTGAGCACCTTGCCCGAGGCGTCTCGGCCCGCGATGCCCTTGGCGTCCGCCGGAAAGACGGGGAGGTTGCGATCCCACCCTTCGGGCAAGTCCCGCCGTTGCATCTGGTCGATGTCGTTCGCGAGGTCGGGATGCGCGGACCGGTAGGAAGCAAAGAGCGCCGTCCACCGGCTTCGAGCGGCCGCGCCGCGCGCCCCAATGCCGGCGGCGAAGTGCTCGCGGACGCCATCCGGGACCAGAAACTGCGCGTCCTCCGGCCACCCGTAGCTCCGCTTGGTGAGGCGAACCTCCTCGTCACCGAGCGGCTCGCCGTGCGCCGCGGCCGTATCCTGCTTGTGAGGAGCGCCATAGGCGATGTGGCTGTCGAGGATAATCAGCGTGGGACGGCCCTTCGTCTCCCGGAAGACGCCGAGGGCCTGCTCGATGCGATCGAGGTCGTTGGCATCACCCACGCGTAGGACGTTCCACCCGTACCCCTGGAATCGGGCGGCGACATCCTCGGTGAAGGCGAGGCTCGTCGGCCCTTCGATCGTGATGTGGTTGTTGTCGTAGACCCAACAGAGGTTCTCGAGGCCCAGGTGGCCGGCCAGCGACGCCGCTTCGGCTACCACGCCCTCCATCAGGCAGCCGTCTCCGACTACGGTGTAGATGTCGTAATCGAAGATCGCAAAACCGGGTCGATTGTAGCGGGCGGCGAGCCACTTCCGGGCGATGGCCATCCCCACGCCGGTCGCCGCGCCTTGCCCGAGCGGGCCAGTGGTGGTCTCAACTCCCGACACCCAGTGATATTCGGGATGCCCGGGTGCCTTGCTGCCGATCTGGCGAAAGCGCCGGATGTCCTCCAGCGACACCGAAGGCTGCCCCAACCGCTCGTACTCGGCATTCACCGCCCGAGTCCCGGTCAAATGCAGCACGGACCAGAGCAGCATCGAGGCATGACCATTGGAGAGGACGAACCGATCCCGGTTGGGCCAGATCGGGTCCTGCGGATCGAAGCGCATCACCCGGTTCCACATCGTGTAGACGAGCGGCGCCAGGGCCATCGGTGTGCCGGGGTGCCCCGACTTGGCGCGCTCGACCGCATCGATCGAGAGCGTGCGAATGGTGTTGACCGACAACTGGTCGAGCTCGGTGTCCGTCATGGCAAGCTCACGATCGGGTTCTGCCAGCCACCGGGGGGCAATACCCTCGAGTCGACCTCTTTCGGACCCCAGGTGCCGGGCTCATATTCGTAGACGGGTGTGCCCTGCTTGAGCACCGGATCGACGATCCGCCACGCCTCCTCGACGTAGTCCTCCCGCGCGAACAGCGTGGAATCGCCTTGCATCGCGTCTCCGAGCAGTCGCTCATAGGCATCCATTTCGTCGGCGCGAGGAAGCTGGGTCCCGACCATTTCCGCGCTCTGGCTGCGCCCCTCCAGCCCGGGCGCGAGGATATTTGCGCCGAGGGCGATCGTGATCTCAGGACTGATCCGGAAGCGGAAATAATTCCGGTCGGGGTCCAAGCCTGGATAGATTGGGGGCGGCTTGCGGAGTCGGACGACCACCTCCGTACACGTCATGGGAAGGTGCTTTCCAGCTCGGATATAGAAAGGCACGCCCTGCCAACGCCACGAATCGATCTGCAGTCGTAAGGCGATGAATGTCTCCACCTTCGAGTCTGCCGCCACTCCCTTCTCAGATCGGTAACCGCGAAACTGTCCGCGCACGACGCCGTCTGGGGTGAGGGCCGGGATCGCCTTGAGGACCTTCACCTTCTCGTCTCGGACGGATTCGCTGTCGGTCCTAGCCGGAGGCTCCATCGCCAGGTTGCTTAGGACCTGGAATAAATGATTCTGCACCACGTCGCGGATCGCGCCGGTCTCGTCGTAGAACGCTCCCCGGCCCTGGATTCCAAAATCCTCGGCCATGGTGATCTGGACGCTCTCGACATCACTCCGCTTCCAGAAGGACTCCAGGAAGGCGTTCGCGAACCGAAAAAAGAGCATCTGATTGACGGGCCGCTTACCGAGGTAATGGTCGACCCGAAAGATAGACCTCTCGTCGAAAGCATCGAGCAGCGTACGGTTGAGGGCCTGCGCCGAGGCGCGGTCGCTGCCGAAAGGCTTTTCGACGATCACGCGAGCGCCGTGGGCGCAACCCGACCGGCCCAACTCTGCCACGACCGGCCCGAACAGCGCGGGCGGGATCGCGAGGTAGTGGGCAGGGCGCTGGGCGGCGCCGAGCTGCTCACGAATCGCATCGAACGTCGCCGGGGCCCGGTAGTCGCCGTCGACGTAGCGCAGCTGACCGGACAGCTTGTCGAACGCCGCGGGATCGAGTCCGCCGTGCTGCTTGACGCTGTCGCGCGCCCGGGCGCGGAGCTCGTCGAGCCCCCAGCCGGCCTTCGCCACGCCGATGACAGGCATGTCGAGGTGGCCGCGTTTCGCCATCGCCTGCAGCGCTGGAAAGATCTTCTTGAACGCGAGATCGCCCGTGGCCCCGAAGAAGACCAGGGCGTCCGAATGGCCCTCGCTCATCGCGAGCTCCGCTTGGGGTCGACAGGCTTTTCGAGGTGTCCGCCGAACCCGTAGCGCATGGCTGACAACAAGCGCTGTTGATATTCCCCCTCGCCGCGTGAGCTGAAGCGCTGATAGAGCGCGGCGGAGAGCACAGGCGTCGGCACCGCCTCGTCGATCGCGGCCTTGATTGTCCACCGGCCCTCGCCCGAATCCGCGACCTGGCCCGCGAATGCCGACAGGGCGGGATCCTTGACCAGGGCGGTGGCCGTGAGATCGAGGAGCCACGAGGCGATCACGCTGCCGCGCCGCCACACCTCGGCGATGTCTCGAAGGTCGAAATCGTACTGGTATTGCTCGGGCGCCCGCAGCGGCGTGGTCTCGGCGTCGACCGCATCGGCTCGCGTTCCGACATTGGCATTGCGCAAGATGCCCAGCCCCTCGGCGTACGCGGCCATCAGCCCGTATTCGATTCCGTTGTGCACCATCTTGACGAAGTGGCCGGCGCCGCTCGCGCCACAGTGCAGATAACCCCGCTCGGCAGTGCCGCCGAGGGTCTCCCGCCCCGGCGTGCGCGGGATGTCAGCCGGCCCGGGGGCGAGCTGCGCGAAGATCGGATCCAGGTGCTTCACCACCGCCGGATCGCCACCGATCATCAGGCAGAACCCGCGTTCTAGTCCCCAGACTCCGCCGCTGGTCCCGACATCGACGTAGTGGATTCCCTTCTCTGCGAGCTGCTGCGCGCGCCGGATATCGTCGACGTAATAGGAATTCCCACCGTCGATCAGGATGTCGCCGGGCTCCAGGTAGGGCACCAGATCGTTGACGGTCGCGTCGACGGCCGCCGCTGGGACCATCAACCAGATCGCCCGCGGCGTCTCCAGCTTCTTCACCAGATCGGCGATAGACGAAGCCCCGACCGCCTTGGCCCGGCTCAACTCCTCGACCGCTTTCGGGAACTTATCGAAGACGACGCATCTGTGGCCGCCCGCGAGGAGCCGCCGCGTCATGTTCGCGCCCATACGGCCTAATCCGATCATTCCGAGCTGCATTGTGTCCTCCATTGTGGTTCGAGGCGGCCCTTCAGGCGGCCCGGGCTCGCTCGAAGATCTCCACGAAGCGCCGGTATCGAGCCGCGATCTCCGCGACTGCGTCTTCCCGCGTGGTCTTCTCGTGCCACCATCCAAGGAGCGGCTCCCTGAAGTCCGTCTCGTCGACCGTGAAGCCGATGAAGCCGGGCACACTGGCAGCCGTCGTCAGCCACTTGCTCACCTTGTTCTCGCCTTCGCCCTGCCCATGAACGATGCAAGAGACGTTGGTCCGGCCCCCGCGGCGAGCGGCAGCCACGATCTTCCGGCAGTCCTCGCGGCGGTCGAGCCCTTCGATCTTCCAGATATCAGGCTCGACGCCCCCATCCTGGAGCTGCTCGATCGCTTGAATCATCAGCTGGGGTCGCAGCCAGAGATCGTAGGCCTTGATGTTCCCTTGGAGCCCGTCGAGCTGGAACTTTTCGGCGGGCACGAGCAACTCGAACATGAACAAGCTTTTGCTCTTCTCGCGCAGGTAGTACGAGAGTCGCTTCAGCCGCTCTACCTGTCGTCGATTCCGCGCCTGATCGCCCTCAGGATTGTAGCGCACGAGCACTTTGCAAAACGTCGGGTGAAAGGCCTCGATATGCTGCGCGAAGTCCTCGCCATACTCGAAGTCGAATTCTCCTTGACCGCTCTTCTCGGCGGGACAGGCGAGCGTATAGCCCTCGGCCGCCGCATCGCGGAGAACGGCTCGACCGAACTGCTCATCGACCAGGATGCCCGCCTTTTCCTTCGGTACACCGGCGGCGACGGCGGCTCGGAAGCCGTCGTAGATCACCTGCTTGGCGGCGGCGATCTGCGCAGTCTGGTCGGGGCTGAGCTTCCTCTGGAAAAACACGCGGCGGTCGAAGGGGAGGACATACAGCGACCGGTCGAAACCCACGGTCGTCATCTCGCACTCCTCAGCTTCCGGTAGCAACGGATCAGATTGTTCGTCGAGCTGTCATGGCCCAGGATGGGTTCCGTCGGGTTCGCGAGCTCCGGGATGATCCGTTGGGCCAGCACCTTGCCCAGCTCGACGCCCCACTGATCGAACGAATCGATCCCCCAGATGACGCCCTGAGTAAACACGCTGTGCTCGTACAGCGCGACGAGCTTTCCGAGCGTTTCCGGCGTCAGCCGCTCTGCGAAAATGGTGTTCGACGGACGATTGCCCCGGAACTCACGGTGGGGAACGAGGCTGTCCGGCGTACCCTCGGCTTTGACTTGCTCGCGCGTCTTGCCGAAGGCCAGCGCCTCGGTCTGCGCGAACACGTTCGCGAGCAGCATGTCGTGTTGCCGGCCGAGCGGGTTCAGGGCTTGGGCGAAGGCGATGAAGTCACAAGGAATGAGGCGGGTCCCTTGATGGATGAGCTGGTAGAACGAATGCTGCCCGTTGGTCCCCGGCTCTCCCCAATAGATCGGCCCGGTCGGATAGGTGACCTCGGCGCCATCGAGCGTGACGTGCTTGCCGTTGCTCTCCATCGTCAGCTGCTGAAGGTACGCGGGAAAGCGCTTCAGGTATTGCTCGTAGGGCAGGACCGCCACCGTCTCAGCGCCGAAGAAATCCGAGTACCACACGGTCAACAGGCCGAGGAGCACCGGGAGGTTGCGCTCGAACGGGGCGGTGCGGAAGTGCTCGTCCATCTTGTGGAAGCCGTCCAGCAGAGCGCGGAAGTTCTCGGGACCGACGGCGAGCATCGTCGACAGACCGATCGCCGAATCCATGGAGTAGCGCCCGCCGATCCAGTCCCAGAATCCGAACATGTTCGCGGTGTCGATCCCGAACTCCGAGACCTTCTGGGCGTTCGTGGAGACGGCGACGAAGTGCTTGGTCACCGCCTTGGCGTCGCCCCCGAGTCCCTCGAGCAACCACTGGCGCGCGCTCTCGGCGTTGGTCATCGTCTCGAGCGTGGTGAAGGTCTTGGACGAAGCGATGAAGAGCGTTTCCGCCGGATCCAGGTCGCGGGTCGCCTCCACCAGATCGGTCCCGTCGACGTTCGAGACGAATCGAAACGTCATCGCGCGATCGCTATAGGATTTGAGAGCCTCGTAGGCCATCACCGGGCCGAGATCCGAGCCGCCGATGCCAATGTTCACGACGTTGCGAATTCGCTTGCCGGTGTGCCCTCTCCACGCGCCGCTCCGCACCCGGTTCGCGAAGTCCGCCATCGCAGCGAGAACGGCGTGGACCTCGGGCACCACGTCCTTGCCGTCCACCACGATCGAGGTGCTGCGCGGGGCACGCAGGGCGACATGCAGAACGGCTCGATTCTCGGTCTGGTTGATCTTGTCGCCCCGGAACATGGCGGCGATGCGCTCGCGTAGGCCGGACTCCTCGGCCAGTCCACGGAGCAGCGCCAGGGTCTCGTCCGTGACGCGATTCTTCGAGTAGTCGAGGTAGATGCCGACCGCCTCGGCAGTCAGGCGCTCACCGCGCGTTGGATCGTCAGCGAAGAGCCTGCGGAGGTGCAGCTCTCCGATCTTCTCCTGGTGGGCCTTGAGCAACTTCCACGATGGTCGCGCAGTCAGCGGCAGCATGGCGCTTACCCCGCCTTGTCTAGAAGGGCGCTCTTGGAAGCGATCACACCCATCAGTTCTCGCCACGAGGCGACGAAGGACTTCGCGCCTTCGTCCTGGAGTTGGCTGGCCAGGGCGTTCACATCGACGCCGGCTGCGGCGAAGCGGGCCAACACCTCTTCGGAGTCGCCACCGTCGGCGGTCAGGATCCCGCCGAGCGCTCCATGATCCGCAAGGGCCTTCAAGGTAGCCTCGGGCATGGTGTTCACCGTGAACGGCGCGGCAAGCGACCGTACATAAAGGATGTCGGAAGCACTGGGATCCTTGGTACCGGTGCTGGCCCACAGCAGGCGTTGCGGGCGAGCCCCGGCGTTGAAGAGCCGCTGCGAGCGCGGGGAACCGAGCAGCGCCCGGTACGCTTTGTACGTCCGCTTTGCGATCGCAATGCCCAGCTGATTGCGCAGCGCCTCGGGTACCTGGTCCTTGACCGCCGCATCCCAGCGGCTGATGAACACCGAAGCCACCGAGCCAACCTCAGGCCCGCGCCCTGCAGCCACCCGCCGCTCGATCCCACGCAGGAACGCGTCGGCCGCGGCCAGGTACTGCTCGGCCGAGAAAAGCAGCGTCACGTTGATCGGGATTCCGGCGAAGATCGCCTCCTCGATCGCCGGCAGCCCTTCCTTGGTGCCGGGGATCTTGATCAGGAGATTGGCTCGCCCTGCGCGAGCGTGCAGAGCTTTGGCCGCGGCGAGCGTGCTGGCGGTGTCGTGGGCCAGTAGCGGCGACACTTCCAATGACACCCAGCCGTCCACGCCGCGCGTCCGGTCCCAGATCGGTCGAAACAGATCCGCGGCTCGCGTCAGATCCTCGAGCGCCAGCTCGAAGAACAAGTCCTCGCCCGACCTGCCATCCTTGACCTTCTTCCGGATCGCTGTGTCGTACGCGGAGCTGTTCTTGATCGCATGGTCGAAGATGGTCGGGTTGGAGGTGAGCCCGGTGACGGAGAGTTCGTCGATGTAGCGCTCCAGCGTGCCGCTCTGCAGGAGATCGCGGGTGATGTTGTCGAGCCACAGGCTTTGGCCCTGGTCGTGGAGAGTTTGGGTAGCTTTCATGGTACCGGACAGGGTTTGACGTGCCAAATGTCGGTTGCGTACTCGGAAATGGTGCGGTCGCTCGAGAACTTCCCCGAGCTGGCCACGTTCAGGATCGCTTTGCGCGTCCATGCGTCCGAGTTGCCGCAGAGCGCCCAGAGGTTGCGATCGGCTTCGAGATACGACCCAAGGTCAGCGAGGTTCATGTAATAGTCGCGCGTCAACAGCGTGTCGCGCAGCGGCGCAAACACGCCCGGCTCATTGCGGCTGAAGTGGTTCGAGGAGACCAGGTCCATCGCCGCGCGGAGCTCCGGCTGATTGTCGTAGTGCCATCGCGGGTTATACCAGCTGCGACTGCTCGCGACCTGTTCCGCGGTCAGGCCGAACAGGAAGAAGTTCTCCTCCCCAGCTTCTTGCGCCATCTCGATGGTTGCGCCGTCGCGCGTGCCGATCGTCAGGGCGCCGTTCATCATGAATTTCATGTTACTCGTGCCGCTTGCCTCGTAGCCAGCGGTCGAAATCTGGTTGGAGACGTCGGTGGCAGGAATCAGCCGCTCAGCCAGCGACACGGAGTACTCGGGCAGAAACACGACCTTGAGCCGACCGCGCACCGAAGGATCGGAGTCGATCGTCACCGCGAGGTTGTTCAGGAGCTTGATCACGAGCTTGGCCAGGTAATAGCCCGGTGCGGCCTTGCCCGCGAACAAGAACGTCCGCGGCGTTAACTCGAGCATCGGGTTGTCCCGCAAGCGGTTGTAGAGCACGACGATCCGCAACGCATTGAGACACTGCCGCTTGTATTCGTGGAAGCGCTTGATCTGGCAGTCGAAGATGCTATCGGGATCCACCGTCTGCCCCGAGCTCGACCGGAGCCACTGCGCGAAGGCGGACTTAGCCGCTCGCTTTGTCGCGCGATACGCATCGCGGAAGCCCGCGTCATCGGCGAGCGGCTTGAGCTTGGTCAGCTGGCCGAGGTCTTCAATCCAGTCGTCGCCGATGGCCTCGGTGATGGTCCTGGCGAGCGCCGGATTCGCCAGCAGCAGCCAGCGCCGCGGCGTGACGCCATTGGTCTTGTTGCCGAAGCGCTCGGGGAACATCTCGGCCAGGTCCTTCACCGTCATCGAGCGCAATAGCGCGGAGTGAATTGCCGCCACGCCATTCGTGCTGTGCGAGCCCACGATCGCGAGGTTCGCCATCCGGACATGTTTGGTTGGGCCTTCTTCAATCAGGCTCGTGCGTTCCACACGGCCTTCGTCACCGGGGAAGCGATGGCGGACCGAATCGAGCAGCCGCCGGTTGATCTCGAAGATGATCTCGGCGAGGCGAGGGAACGGCGTCTCGAACCACTCGAGCGGCCATTTTTCGAGTGCTTCGGGGAGCAGGGTGTGGTTCGTGTACGCCAGCGTCCGTTGGGTAAGGTCCCAGGCCTGATCCCATCCGAGGTGTGCCTCGTCGAGCAGGATCCGCATCAGCTCGGGAACGGCGATGGACGGGTGCGTATCGTTGAGCTGGATTGCGGCCTTTTCGGGGAGTGAGTTCCAGTCGGCGTTGGTGCGACGAAATCGTCGGATCAGATCGGCGAGCGAGCAGGCGACGAGAAACCACTCCTGCATGAAGCGCAGCCCTTGCCCCTGGGTGGTGGAATCGTCGGGATAGAGAACCCGAGTCAGCGACTCGGCCACGAGCGTCCCTGCCAGCGCGCCCACAAAGTCGCCATGACTGAACGTTTGGAAATCGAAGTAATCGGACGCAGCCGCCGCCCAGAGGCGGAGCGTGTTGATCGTCTTGCCGCCATAGCCCACCACCGGCCGATCGAACGGAATGCCGATCAGCGTAGAGGGTTGCCCGTTCATCGCTTGCAGCACCCCTCCCCTGAGCTCGAACGTGCAGCCCACCTTGAGCTCGACCCTTTCGTCGGGACGAGCGACTTCCCACGGGTCCGGGCGACGAAGCCAGTTGTCCGGCTGCTCGTGTTGCCAACCATTCTCGATCGATTGCCTGAACATTCCGTACTCGTACCGGAGCCCATAACCCATCGCAGGCAACTGCATCGTGGCCATCGAATCGAGAAAGCACGCGGCCAGACGCCCGAGCCCGCCACTCCCCAGCCCGGCATCGGGTTCCTGTTCGAGGAGGCCGACCCAATCCAAGGCTCGCTCCCGAACGTCTTCGCTCACGAACGGGCTCAACAATAAATTTGTGATGTTGTTGCTCAGCGAGCGTCCGATCAGAAATTCCATCGAGAGGTAATAGGCGCGCTTGGGGTTCACGCGCTGGTAGGTCTGCTCGGTGCGGACCCACCGCTGTGAGAGGACGTCCCGGATGGTCCGCGCAAACGCCTCATAGCGCTCACGTGGCCCGGTCGCTTCGAGATCGACAACATTGTCGAAGATCAGGTGCCGCTCGTAGAAGGCGTCATCGCTGCCGGTGAGCTGAATCTTACCGCCGTATTGCCGGCGCAGCGCTTCCTCGGTGTCGGAGGCAGTTGATGCTCGAAGAACCGTCACCTTTGTTGCGCCCATCGCTCTGTCCTCTCCGGCCCTGTGATCAGTACCCACCGGGGTCCGCACGTTACGCATTTTCTCCATCCCCTTTAACTCCTTCGCGTGAGATCCACTCCCGGACATAAGGCGGGCAATGGAGAAGCCCGATGCCTTCGCGCTCGCACTGGCCGAGGAAGCGAACCACACCGACGTCCACGACGGTCACGTCCTCCAGATCCAGAGTGACTCTGGGACCACAGCCTGCCAGCTGGTTCTGGATCTCGCCGAGATGTTCCGACCGCACGCGCCCAATCAGGCGGATGGTGCTTCGCTCCGCATCCGAACTCCGCTCGAGCCTGAACATCCGACGCCCCTCGTTGGCCTGATGCAAGTCGGGCGCCGGACGGTTGTTGCCCGGGAGCAACGCCGCACCGCCAGGAAAATTCTGATTGATCAGAAGGCATGCTGATTTTCCGGCTAAGTCCTGAACCGATATTTGTCGATTCCGAGGGTGGCAATCTTCGAATCAAGGGTCTGTCTCGGAATCCCGAGCTTCGATGCGGCGCCGGATGGACCGGCGACCCGACCTCGCGAGCCCCTGAGCGCCGCTTCGATCATCTCTCGTTCGCGGTTGGCCAGGCTTCCATTCAAGAATTCCGCGGGTGGTGGAGATCCGGATGAACCGTGCTGGAACCAGGTGCGGTCGACCGAGAGCGTGTCCCCGTCGCAAAGGATGACGGCCCTCTCAACGACGTTCTGCAATTCGCGGACATTGCCCGGCCAACGGTACGCTTTGAACAAGTCGAGCGTCTTCTTCTCGATCTGTTTGATCTTCTTTCCGGATCTCTTCGCAGCGCGCTCCACGAAATATTCCAGGAGCAGGCGAATATCGTCGGCTCGTTCGCGCAGCGACGGAACGCCGATCGGGAATACGTTGAGCCGGTAGAAGAGGTCCATACGGAAACTGCCGTTCGCTACCGCGGCCGTCAGGTCGCGGTTGGTGGCCGCCAGCACCCGTACGTCGACGGGAATCGGCTGGTTACTCCCGACTCTTTCGAACTCCCGCTCCTGGAGGACCCGCAACAGCGCGATCTGGGTTTCGGCCGGCAAGTCGCCCACTTCATCGAGAAAGAGCGTTCCTCCGTCCGCGGATTCGAAACGTCCGATTCGCCGCTGGAGTGCCCCGGTGAAAGCGCCTTTTTCGTGTCCGAACAACTCGGACGTGATCAGCGCCTGCGGGATCGCGGCACAATTCACCCGCACGAAGGCTCGCGTCGCGCGTTTCGATTTGGCGTGTATCGCGCGAGCGACCAGCTCTTTCCCAGTGCCGGTCTCGCCGTAGATCAGGACGGTGGAATCGGTCGGCGCCACCTTCGCAACCTGCGAGAGGACCGTCCGCAGCGCCGTGGACGACCCGACGATCTCCTCGAACATGGAAGACCGATCGATTTCCTCGCGCAGAGCCAGATTCTCCTTTTGAATCCGCTCTTCCGCCTGCTTGCGGGCGTCGATGTCGGTCCCCGTGGCGTACCAACGGATGACCCGACCGTGTTCGTCGCGGAAAGAGTTATAACGGATGAGGAACCAGCGATACTTTCCGTCGTGTCGGCGCAACCTTAGTTCAAGTTCAAAGGGAACTTCTCCAGAGAGCCCTAGCTGGCGATCGGCCTGTAACCGCTCTACGTCGTCGGGGTGGAGGACCCGCTCGTTAAAGTCGGCGGCGGTAACATCTTCGAGACTGACGCCGGTGTATTCGAGCATCACCTGATTGGCATACAGCCTCCGGCCATCGACTCCGATCACGGTGATGCATTGGGGTATCGCGTCCGTGATGCGACGTAGCTCCGCCTCCGACTTTCTCAGAGCTTCTTGGGATCGTTGACGACTAATTGCGATCAGCGCAATGTTGCCTGCGGCTTCGATCAGCTCGAGATCGGCGACCGTGGGTACCCGCGGCTCGGGGGAGTACAAGGCGAAGGTGCCAAGCACCTGGCCATCCTTCGTTAGAATCGGCTCGGACCACGCCGCCCGGATCCCGTTCTGGATCGCAAGGCCGCGATGCTTATCGGTCCAGACCGGATCGGTCAAAACGTCGGTGACGATGACCCGCTTTTTCAGATACGCAGCCGCGCCGCAACAACCTTCGCGAGGACCGATTGGCCGTGGGGTGATTGCCGGGAGCCAACCGCGTGGAACCAGAGGGCCAGCAGCATGCCAAAGCCGTTTCCCGTCAGGATCCATTAAGAGGATAGTTGAAAACCCCGGGGAAGCCTGAACATCGATCGAACGGCACAAATCGCTCAGAATGTCATCCAGGCTTGCGCCGTCGGCGATCATCTCGAGCGTGCGTTTTTCGGCGGCGCGAAGCGACTCGGCCCGTTTTCGATCTTCAATGTCGGTCCCTGTCCCGTACCACCTGACGACTTGGCGGGTTCCGTTGCGGAGCGGTTCGACCCGGAACACGAACCACCGATAAACGCCGTCGGAGCGCCGTAAGCGCGCCTCGACCTCGCCTGGCTCTCCTTGAGCAAGGAGCGCCTCCCATGTCGCCATCAACCTGCCGAGGTCGTCGGGATGAATCGCGGCCTGCCATCCCCAGCCGTGGCCCTGCTCAACAGAGAGCCCGGTGTAGTCGCGCCATCGCCGATTCAAGAAGTCGTTCGAGCCGTCCGGCTGGTTGCACCACGCAATCGTGGGGATTCCGTCGATGATTTTGTGAAAGTAGGCGTCCTGCTGGTCGCAATCGTCGAACGCCCGTTTGTCGCCTCTGCTTAGCGCCCCGCTCTGTTCGAGATCCATGGCGAAAAGGCCTATAACAAGCACCTCGGCGCCTGGCGGCAGTTTCAGCCAGCCTGGGTTAATGCCGGCGGAGGCCGGTGGCATTCTCGAGCAACAGGTCGCGCACCACTTTGGCGCGATCGCGTGAGACCGGCGCGTGGATGCCTTCCGAGCCAACCTCGGTCCCGATGAAGAGCACCACGTCCCCGCCTTCACGTTCCATTTCCTTGACGTAGTCAAGGTTGACCAACCAATTGCGATGGATGCGCGTGAGCGCCCGGCCAAATGAAGACTCGATCGTTGCCAGGGTCAGGTCGATGTCGAATCGGCCCTGGCGCGAGTGTACGAAGGTGAGCCGGTCCGCCGCCTCGAAAGCCCAGATTTCGCGCGGGTCGAGAAAGATCAGGTTTCGCTTTCGCCGGGCGACCACCCGGAGCGGGCCCGAATGGCGTTCGGGGCGACGGGCGGCCAGTCGGCGCAAGCACTGCTCGACTCGGTCTTCGGTGAACGGTTTCAACAGATAGTCCACCACTCCCAGTTTGTATGCCTCGAGGGAGTGCTCCTCAAAGGCGGTAGCGATCACGAACATCGGCGCGCCCGGTGAGTCGGCGATCGAGCGGATCAGATCCAGGCCGGTTCGGGCATCGCCCGTCCCGGCGAGGTGCAGGTCGACGAAGACCACGTCGATCGGCGAGCCGGTCAGCGCCTCGCGCGCCTCGTCGATCGTCGCAACGGCGCCGATCACTTCGGCCAGCTCCGTACCTTGAATCAGCTTGACCAGATAGTTGCGGGTCGGCCACTCGTCTTCGACCACCAACGCTTTCATCAGATTTGATTCATTCATGACGGGGTAGCTCCACGATCGACCGGGTGCCTTCGGGCGACGACTCGAGTCGCAGGCTTGCGGCGTCCTGATAGCGCAAGACGAGACGCCGCCGCACCGAGTCGAGTCCAATTCCTCCCGGGCGCGTCGCGCCATTGTGCATCCCGGGTCCGTTGTCCGCGATGGTGCATACCAACTTGTCGCCGCTCACCTGGGTACTGACGGTGACCTCGCCGCCGCCGTGCCGCATCAATGCGCCGTGCTTCACCGCGTTTTCGACCAAGGGTTGCAGAAGCAGCCGCGGAAGCAGCGCCCGGCGGGTGTCGCTCTGAACGTCCCAGTGAAACGCGAGTTGGCCGGCGTGGCGTACCTGGAGAATGTGGGCATAGCGCCGAAGCCACTCGAGCTGTTCGTCCAGCCTCTGCAACTCGCCTTGATTGCGCAGCGACTCTCGGAGGAGATCCCCGAGCAACCCCAGCAGGCGGCGCGCCTCGCGCGGATCCTCGGTGACCAGTCCCGCGATCGCGTTGAGGGTGTTGAGCAGGAAGTGGGGCTCGAAGTGCGAGCGGAAGTGAGCCAGCTCGGCCTCAACCCGGAGCTTTTCCGATTCGAGCGCGCGAATCCGCGCGTCCTCGAGAGCGAAGGGAAACACAAACACCAGGGCCCAGAGAGCGAAGTTGGTCAAACCCATCACGAAACCGATACGAAGCACGGTAAACTCTTCCACTGGGAAGACGTTCGGCCGCAGCAGCTCGATCGAGAATGCCGCAGCCCGACCCAGGGTGAGCAGCAGCGCAAACAGAACGCCCGACGCGCCCGCGCCGACCAAGACCAGGGGCAGGGCTCCGATGTGCCGCCGCGCCGCCCACCGGAGGGTAGCAGTGCCCAATGCGACGACGATGGGCAGCCCGACGATCACCACAATCAGCTTCGCGAAAAGCCGACCGCGATCGTGGCCGGTGATATATTCGTTCAACGGCATCAGCACCGAGATGCACGCCATCACGACGAGCGCTCCCACCCGCTTTGATCCGCCGCTCTTCATGACTGTCAATTTACCTCAGCGCACACACCCATGCTGCCCCCAGTGGTCTGAATGATCCAGTCACTGGTTCGCGCCCGCGCATCCCTCGTTGGCGGGCGCGAACGGTGGGCCTACTTCTTCACGTCGAAGGGGATACTGACGTGGCCGAAGGTCTGGCCGTTGTTTGCGTCGATGAGATCCATTTCGAAACTAACGCGCTGTTCCGAGCTCGTGACTGGCTGAAAGTAAAGAAAGCCGGTCACCTTTCCAGCATTTTGGACCGCGCCCTCGAGAAGCGCATCGTTCAACATCGCTTTGGTGGGCAGTTGTTCCGGCCAATAGGCGTAGTATTGGTCGTAATAGAGCGGATCGTACGGAAATGCGCCCGGCCACGCTTCATAACCGGGGTAGCCGTACCCCAAGTGCGGCGCGACGTAAAATCCGTCATGTTCAAATTGCGCTGGAAGGATGACCGGTCCATTCGCGGCAGGCCGCTTGTAATCGGCGAATACAATCGAGGGCTTTGTTTCCCGGCTCGAGGCTTGGTTCACCACGCTGTTCGCCTGGAGCGGTGGGAGCGCGGCATGCACGAATCCCGTCGAGCCATTGAGCTTGAACTCCTCATAGGTAAGTCGCAGCGCTCGATTGCTATTGTTATCAATCGTCACTTGAACGGGAGTGAACACATCGCCCAGGTTCTGCGGGTCCGCATTCCATTTGTCTCCGCTGACAAGGACGCGAACTCCGGAGACCTGTGCGGTTGCGACATCCGTAGTACCGGGAGCGAGCGACGCAGCCGGATCCGGCTGAAGCGTCGTTACATGAGCACAAGCAGAAACGACCAAAAGAACTCCGGTAAGACTGAGCCTTTTCATTTTTATCATCCTCCTAGAAAATTGATTGAGCAGCCCCACGCGTCGGCTTGAGTGGCGTCAAGCGCAAGGCGGCCCTCCACGAACCAACAATCGATCCGACAAACGAGGGGCTAAGGCGCTACAGCAAGGGAGGGCTCAGGCTGCTCTCAAGTGCTCCGCCAACGCTTGCCGCAGCTTGGAGCGGCCGCGATGCAGGAGCACTCGCTGATTGCCGGCGGCAATGCGCAGCGTACTGCAGACCTCGCCGGCGTCGAGGTCTTCGATGTCCCGTAGGGTGACCACCGCCCGCTGGTTCGGGGGCAATTCCTCCAGTGCTCGCTCGAGATGGCGGATTGTTTCCTTACGCATCAGCGGCGCCTCGGGCCGTTCGGATTTCCAGTTTTCCAAACGATCCGCCGAGTACGCCTCATTAGTAAGCCGCGACGGATTCACGGTCGTATCGTCTGAATCCGAATCGCTCATCGCCGAAAAGGGAACCCAGCGAGCCTCACGAAACCGGCGGTTCTTCGCCTTGTTCACGAGAATTCGAAAGATCCAGTTCTTGAGGCTGCACCGACCTTGGAAAGAGGGAAGGTTCTCGATCACTGCTGCCCAGGTGTCCTGAACCAAATCTTCAGCCAAACTCTGGCTATGAAGAAAGGTAAATGCGAGCCGCAGCATGGCGCCCTGATAGCGCGGAACGATCTCGTCCAGATCCACCACGTTTCCAGCGCCGATTCGAGAAATTGCAGTCCTCATCGTTAACTCCGCTCTCCCCCATCTTTCTGTTTGGCTAGTAAGGAGCGGCACGGCAGGAGTCGGTTGCAGTCCGACCTGAGACTGTTATGCGCGAACTAGTAAGGTGATTTGGGCAACCAGCCGTTGGTCGCCGAGTGACGAGCTGCGACGCTGCAGCCGCCGCCTGTAACGCTGGGCAATGCGCCGAGTCGATTACAACAACGCGATTCGTTGCACGACGTGAGTCTCATAGCACCGCGATCGATGGAACGAGTTGCCCAACCGGCACGCTTTTGAGCGTGCCTTAACGAAAGGAAGGGATCAGTATGAATCGGAAGTTAGGTTTAATGTTGGTTACGGGTTGCGCGTTGCTGAGCCAGGCAGCCTATTCGGAAACTGGAAATCCCGAGCGTGGCGACCGCCCTAGCAGGGAGGCGATGCTGCTCGGATTCATCCATCAGGCCAACCAAAACGAGGTCGCCCTGGCGAAGTTGGCACAACAGAATTCCAACTCGGCTCAAGTCAAGGACTTCGCCAATCGGATGATCACGGACCACACCCAAGCCGACGACCAGGTGCTCGCGTTCGCCGATAGCCACAACATCAGTGTGCCCTCGATTGCGCAGATCAACGCGGTGCGGGCTGACCGTACCGAGCTTGCCAACCGCAACAAGGAGATCGGGAGCGAGACCGGCGAGTACGCATTCTATAACGTCGGCACGGGCGGCTCCGGTTTCGGATCCGATTTCCAGGCCACCATGGACAAGTTGCGCGGTCTCAAGGGTCCGGATTTCGACCGCGAGTTCGCTCGTGCGATGATCAAGGATCATCAGTCGCTGATTGATCGCCTCAACAATGCCCTGACACCTGACGCCGCTGGCCCCTATGTAACGCAGGCGCGGATCACGGATCCGGACGCGATCAAGCTCGTCGAGCAGCTGCTGCCCACGGTAAAGCAGCATCTGAGCCTGGCTAAGCAGCTCAACGACGGCCTGAATGGTTAGGCACGAAACGCCGCTGGCGCGCGCAGTGTTGCTGCGCGCGTGCACGTGGCGAGTTAAGGAGGGGCTCTACTTCAGATGAGGAGGCCTTGATGGAAGCCAAGCAGCTCCGCCCCCCGTTACCTCCGTTCGACCGGGACGCGGCAATCAAGAAGGCACGGCTCGCCGAAGACGCCTGGAACAGCCGTGATCCGGAACGGGTGTCGCTTGCCTACACGGTCGACAGCGTATGGCGCAATCGCGCCGAGTTCATCACCGGTCGTGAGGCGATCGTGCAGTTCCTGAGGCGTAAATGGAACAGAGAGCTGGACTACCGTCTGATCAAGGAGCTCTGGGCGGTGAGCGGCGATCGCATCGCCGTTCGCTTCGCGTACGAGTGGCACGACGATAGCGGTCACTGGTTCCGATCGTACGGGAACGAAAACTGGGAGTTCGACAGCGACGGACTCATGCGGCGTCGCTATGCGAGCATCAACGACGTGCCCATTACTGGGGCCGAGCGCAAGTACTTCTGGCCACTCGGTCGTCGGCCGGACGATCACCCCAGCTTGTCGAACCTCGGGCTGTAAGCGCGACTTCCCTAGCGGCGGTTGATTCGGGAGCGCTGCGCCGGCGGCTTCGGGGGCCATCTTCGATCAGCGATACGCGCGGCATTGATCGCGGTGGGGACCCAGGCAACGAGCACATCGATGAACGCACGCACCTGCGGCGGCAGTAGCTCTTTCTCCGGGTAGACGACGCTCACGCGCGATTCGGCGTGAATCAGCTCGGGCAGAACTCGAACCAGCGCGCCGCGTTCGAGCGGCACTCCGACGAGCAACGTTGGCAACACTGCAATACCGAGCGCGCGTACCGCGGCATCCATGAGCAGCGTGATGTCGTTGGAGACGAACGAGCCCTCGACGGAGATCTTTCCGCCTCCCGCTTTCGGCCAGTGCGTTTGCGGCAGCCCGCTTGGTGTGAACCCCACTAGGCACCGGTGAGTACGCAAGTCCCGCACTTTTCTTGGGGTACCATTTGCCGCGAGGTATGCGGGGGCTGCGACGGCGACTGCGGAGGTGCGCGCCAGGGTCCGCGCCACGAGCCCTGGCTCGAGCTCGGTGCCGGCACGCAGCGCTACGTCGTAGCCTTCGCGTAACAAATCCACATACCGCGACGAAGCGTCGATGTGGATCCGCACCTCCGGGTAAGCGCGCGTAAAGTCGCAGACTAGCGCATTGAAGCTTGGGTCCAGCATCGGCGGCGTCGCGACCCGCAACGTCCCGCGGATGACCTCGTCGGACTTCCGCACGCTCGCCTCTGCCTGCACAACCGCGTCGAGCACGATACGCGCATGCCGATAGAAAGCGTCACCTGCGTCCGTCAGGGCGAGAGCGCGGGTGGTGCGTCTCAGCAAGCGCACGCCGAGGCGTTGCTCGAGCCGCGCCAGGCGCCTTCCGATCGTCGCTCGCGGCGCGCCGAGCTCCGCGGCGGCGCGCGAAAGCGACTTTGCCTCCACGGTGCGTGTGAAAGCGAGCAGCTCCGAGGTTTCTATCGCGTCGGCCATTAGATCGAAAAGTTAGCAAATGATGCCCATTTGTGCCACTTGCCGGCACGGGCTTGCGCGCGCATGCTGAGGTGGAATGGAGATTGGACCCATGCTTACGAAGCCAAAAGTCATCGGATACTGGGTAACCACGGCCCTCTTGGCAGCTGCACTCCTGGCCGGCGGTGCCGCAGAGCTCGCCTCGGCGCCGGCGGTGGTCGCGTCCACGGTCGCGCTCGGCTACCCAGCCTACGTCCTCACCATCGTGGGCATCTGGAAGCTACTCAGCGCCCCCGCGCTGCTGGCCCCACGCCTCCCGCGCCTAAAAGAGTGGGCCTACGCCGGCATCTTCTTCGACTTCACTGGCGCGGCCGCGTCCCACGCCTTCTCCGGCGATACCCCCGGAAAAATCGCGACTCCGCTCGTTCTACTCCTGATCGCCGCTGCGTCCTGGGCTCTTCGCCCGCCATCGCGCACCTGCAAGTCGGACTCGACGCTTCCGAAGAGAGCGCAAGCGGTCGCTTCGCCCGAAGGCGTCGCCGCGCACGCATGAGACTTGGCGCGGGCGATCGTGCGGCGTACCCGTGCCCAGAAGCAGGGCCCCGCCACACGTTTGATGAGCCCGTCCGACTTCGGCGAGATCCTGAAGCCGTTCGTGTTTCTCGACCTCTTCGACCATCAGGGGGCACCCTTGGACGTGGGCCTGCATTCCCACTC